>Ga0116164_10000137_pt1 | contig 70402 bp, 60 predicted proteins | sample AD_UKC109_MetaG_FD_89888 | JGI IMG/M metagenome (GOLD analysis project Ga0116164, IMG submission 89888) | Active sludge microbial communities of municipal wastewater-treating anaerobic digesters from Hong Kong - AD_UKC109_MetaG | ecosystem: Engineered > Bioreactor > Anaerobic > Digestate... | reverse complement strand
CCATGGAATTTACCTCATCGACCAGTTCAGCCACCTCTTCCTCGTTACCGGGATCGGTTTCGGAAGAAGTTGTAATATCGGAACCGGCGCTTTCCGAAGTAGCGGGTGTGAACCCGGTAGGGGGGATCCCGGTATCGGAGGTGGTGCTTTCCGCGTCACCACCACCCCCGGAACCGTCGGAACTGCCCCCGCCGCCCCCGCCTCCTCCGCCGTCACCGTATGCATAAGCGGACCCCGTGGGTATGGTCAGGGTTAAAACAAGAAAGAGAAGTATGTAAAGACAATTTCTCATGATACCTCCTCGATTGAAGGGTTAGCGGTATATCATGTTTTGATCTTCTGTCTGTTCATAGATAATGAAGTAACATATATTCGGAAAAGCTGACTACGCTCAGTCTGCTAGTATGCTGTACCAACGGAGGCCCAACCCTCACTATGGATTCAATTTTTACACTATAACAAAACATGCTGTCAAATATTTTTCCCTTAACCGTCTCTGCAATCTATTCTTCTGTTATTTGAACAAATGGTTAAATGCCGTTGATGTTTTTTATCTCATCTGGTACAGGTGGAACGTACTACAATGGAATAGATAAGTTAATGCCTATGCATATGAGAACGATGCTAATCTGTTTGGCTATAGTATTCTTTGTGGGTTGTGCAGTGCCGACGCCGGAGAGGGAAGAGGTTACATTCCTGGTACCGGTTCATCCGAGCGAACTGCGCAACCTGGAGGATGACCTTGATCAACCGTCTCTCGAACTCGCGATCTGTAAAAGCATGCAGTATTATAACCGCCTGCCGGAGACACGAGAATTTCAATTCGGTGAACGTCTATGCACGGCAGGCGAATTGAAGGGCTCACTCCGGGAGTTTCTAAGAATTATCAGGATGCCGGTTTCAAACAGTGACAGAACGAAGATGATCAAACAGACCTTCGATATATATAAAAGCATAGGAAAGGATAACGGTAAGGTCCTGTTTACCGGCTATTACGAACCGATTATTGCCGGATCCTTTGAAAAGACCTCAGAGTATCAGTATCCGATCTATCGGACGCCGGACGACCACGTGGTGATCGATCTTGGAGAGTTCAGGGAAAAGTTTAAGGGAGAACGCATCGTTGCCCGGATTGATGGAGGCAGAGTCGTTCCCTACTACACGCGCGGAGAAATAGACATACAGGGTTCCCTTGAAGGAAGGGGACTCGAGATCCTCTGGCTTTCCGATCCCGTTGATCTCTTTTTCCTTCAGATTCAAGGGTCCGGGGTCGTGAGCCTTCCCGACGGCGATCTTGTCCAAGTCAGTTATGATCAGTGTAACGGGCATCCGTACCGGAGTGTGGGGAGATTGCTTGTGGAGCAGGGGAAGATGTCTATTGAAGAGGTGTCTCTCAAGGGGATCAAGAAGTATTTGAGAGAACACCCTGAAGAGATGTTCGACATATTAAGCTGTAACGAGAGTTATGTCTTTTTCCGTATCGTTGAAGAGGGGCCGGTAGGGAGTCTTAATGTACCGGTGACACCGGGTAGAACAATAGCCACGGATGCTGATATATTTCCCAAGGGCGCTCTTGCTTTTGTCAGAGTAAAAAAACCTGTCATAGACGAGGGAGGCACTATTGTATCGTGGGAACCTTTCTCCCGCTTTGTCCTCAATCAGGATACGGGGGGGGCGATTAAGGGACCGGCGAGGGTCGATCTATTCTGCGGAAGGGGAACGAATGCCGAGATCATGGCCGGCCACCTAAAAGAGGAAGGGGAACTGTATTTCTTTATTAAGAAGAAACAGTAACTGATTGTCCGGACAGGAACAATACGGTCGAACCAAATTGTATTCAACCGGTAACTTATTACCTGTATATAGAAAAGGGACATAACCTTCTACATGCCAATCATTGCAATGGGCCCAAACTTTTCCCAGCGACAATATCTTTATCGGTTCTTATAGTTTTTTACTTGATTGTTGATTTTCATTATGTTAGAGCTACCATCAGTGATTTCGTTGTTGTACAGCCTCTGTTTGCAATCATTCTGCTCATAATCCTTCTGAAGGATTCACCGTCATTGTCGATGAGTGGGGTCTGGATGCATTGCCGAAAAGGATGTCTCAGACACCGAATTTATAGAAATAAAATAATTATGGAGAGGGGGAGACGAGATATGACGAAAGCTGAATTGATAGCAGCTATTGCAGGGGATGCGGGGATAACAAAGGCGCAGGCCGCCAGAGCCTTGGATTCATACATTGACAACGTAACTGCAGAGCTTAAGAAAAACGGAAAATTAGGACTCGTTGGTTTCGGTACCTTTTCGGTAGCGAAGAGGCAGGCACGGACGGGTCGCAATCCCCAGACGGGCGAGGCGATTCAGATCAAGGCAAAAAATGTTATTAAGTTCAAAGCGGGTAAAGCCCTTTCTGAAAAGGTTTAATAGCGATTAGAGATCATGCTGGCCCTTGATCTTGGATCAGGGGCCATTTTTTTATCCATTCCTCCCGCCTTCAAACGTCTCTCCTGATTCCATTACCCAGTATCGTATGCATGCACTGTCAACGAATATTGCCGACTTACTAAACCAGCGGCTTCCAGCGCATATCCTGTGTTTGTTAAGGAATATGGGAACCAGTGCACATGCAATGGGTGTCAGGGCATATGTCGTGGGTGGGCTTGTCCGTGACCTCTTTCTGTACCGAAACAATCTTGATGTCGACGTGGTTATTGAGGGAGACGGTATCGCCTTCGCATCTGGATTTTCTGATGAGCATGGTGCCCGTCTTCTCACATACGAAAAGTTCGGAACGGCAAACATTATACTCCCCGATAACTTTAAGATTGATGTGGCGACGGCAAGAACAGAGACATATCAACGTCCTGCTGCGCTTCCCACGGTGACCCCCGGTACCATTAAAGAAGACATGTTCAGACGGGATTTTTCCATTAACACACTTGTGGTTTCCCTGGACCCTGAACGATTTGGAGATTTACTTGACTTCTATCAGGGCAGGGATGATATAAGAAGAAAATTGATACGGGTCCTGCACAACGATAGTTTTATCGATGATCCCACAAGAATCTTCCGGGCCGTCAGGTTTGAGAAGAGGTTTGATTTCAGAATCGATGATGTCACGGAAAGACTTATGAGAGATGCAATCTCTGCCGGCTGTATCGAAAGACTGTCCGGGTTCAGGATTGCATCGGAGCTGGAGATTATCTCAAGAGAAAAAGCCCCGGTACTTCCCATAAGGCGCCTCGAAGAACTCGGCGTGCTTCCCGCTCTGATCAAAAGGGGTGAGAATCACAAAGGGTTGCAAGAGGTGTTGTCCAGGATAAACGAAATAAAGTTAATGGTTTGACACAGGGCATTCTTTCTGATAATTACGCACGCACGCTGTTCATGGATTCACGGTTTCACGGCTTTCGAAACTACACGCAAAACCTAAAATCTGATACTTTTTGAGGGACTGTTATGAAGAAACGAATATTGAGTGGTATGCGTCCGACCGGGAAGTTACATCTGGGACATCTTCACGGGGCGCTACAAAACTGGGTCGATCTCCAGAATACGGACACCTATGACTGTTTTTACTTTGTCGCCGACTGGCATGCCCTGACGAGCGACTATAAAGACACCAACCTCATCAAAGCTTACTCCCTGGATATGGTGGTCGACTGGCTGAGTGTGGGACTGGATCCGATAATGAGCACCCTTTTCGTCCAGTCGGAGGTCAAAGAGCACGCCGAACTCTTTTTGATTCTCTCCATGATAACCCCCCTCTCGTGGCTGGAGAGGAATCCGACGTACAAGGAGATGCAGGAAGAGCTGTCCAACAAGGACCTCTCGACCTTCGGCTTTCTCGGATACCCTGTCCTACAGGCGGCGGACATCATTATGTACAAGGCTTACGGAGTTCCCGTCGGCGTAGATCAGCTTCCCCATGTGGAACTCACGCGTGAGATCGCCCGGCGGTTCAACTTCTTGTACCGGGACATCTTCCCCGTGCCCGAACCTCTGCTGACGGAGGTCCCCAAACTGATGGGTTTGGATGGACGTAAGATGAGTAAATCATTCGATAACTCCATATGTCTCCGGGACCGAGGGGATGTGCTCCGACAGAAGGTCAGCTCTATGTTCACCGATCCCCAGCGGATGAGGAGAAAGGACCCCGGGCGACCGGATGTGTGCAACGCCTTCCCGTTCCATACGATCTATTCACCTTCTTCAGAGGCGGATGAGATTGCGGATGCCTGCAAGAAAGCGGGTATCGGCTGTGTCGAGTGCAAAAAGCGTCTCGCCCAACGGATAGAAGAAGGGATGACACCCATACACGAACGGCAGGATTATTACCTGAATCACCTGGATGATGTACGGGAGATCATAAATGACGGTGTTCGAAGAGCAACGGAAATAGCGCGTCTTACCATGGAGCAGGTAAGGGAAGCCGTGAAAATATGACGTCCGAGGCTTATGAGATCAAGCTGGATATATTTGAAGGTCCTCTGGACCTGCTGCTCTATCTGATAAAAAAGAACGAAGTCGATATATACGACATTCCGATTGCCCTCATAACCAGACAGTACATACAGTATATCGATGCGATGCAATCGCTCAATCTGGACCTTGCCGGTGAGTATCTTGTACTCGCAGCTACCCTGACTCACATCAAATCGAGAATGCTCCTTCCTGTCAGTGACGAGGATGAAGCGGAAGAGGAGGATCCACGGGAAGAACTCGTCAAACAGCTTCTGGAGTATAAGACATTCAAGGAAGCTGCACTCGGTCTCGACAGAATGAAGATCCTCGGACGTGATGTATTCGGACGGGATTATGCCGAGGATGATCTTGGAGCGGATGAACAGATTATCAGGGAGATCGGAATATTTGAACTGGTCGAGGCCTTCCGGAGAATGAGTCGTGATACCGGCCGGAGTGATTTAATGGAGATAGATATCGAAAAGATATCACTTTCCGACAGGATAAATGAAATAGTGGATGAACTGGAGAAAATGGGAGAACGCACCTTTACCGATCTCTTGGGAGAATCGAGTAATCGCAGAAGATTGATATATACCTTCCTGGCCATTCTGGAACTCATGAAACTGAGAATAATAAAAGCATACCAATCGGTTCCGTATGGAACCATACGGGTATGCCTTGCGGGGTGAGCGTATGGATAATCTGAAATCTGTGATTGAGACCCTTATCTTTGTTTCGGAAACACCTTTAGCGGAAGCAAAAATTAAGGAGGTTCTGCAGGATATCCACGAGGGGGAAATATCTTCAGCGATTCATGCTCTTGTACAGGAATATGAGCAAAGAAATGGCGGTATATTTCTGAGAAAGATCGCCGGTGGATACCAGTTCAGGACCAGCGAAGACACGGCCCTGTGGGTACAGAAGCTGAGAGGGCAGAAGCCGGCGGTTTTAAGTGCGGCTGCCATGGAAACGCTGGCCGTGATTGCCTACAGGCAGCCGGTTATGAAAGCAGATATAGAAAAGGTGCGGGGCGTCGATGTAAGCGGCAGCCTGAGAGGATTACTGGAAAAGAATCTTGTACGAATAATGGGGAGAAAAAACGTGCCGGGCAGACCTATAATATATGGAACTACCAGAATATTCCTTGAGACATTCGGTCTCAACTCCCTTTCAGATCTGCCTACGCTGAGTGAGTTCAAAGAACTGGAAGAGTGATACCGTGGAAGAGCGTCTTCAAAAGATAATAGCCCGGTGCGGCATAGCGTCACGACGTGCGGCGGAACAGATGATACAAAATGGCCGGGTTAGTGTAAATGGCCGAGTCGTAACACAACAAGGGGTAAAGGCCGATGCTGCGCGTGATGAGATACGGGTAGACGGGGGGCTTATATCAAAGGATGCGGTAAGCCCGCTGTATCTGATATTGAATAAACCACAGGGGTATGTCGTCACATTGAACGATCCGCAGAACAGACCGATAGTTTCCGACCTGCTGCGGGATGTTTCTGATAGAGTGTTCCCTGTCGGGAGGCTTGATTTCGATTCCGAGGGATTGCTTTTGATGACTAACGACGGTGAGTTTTCATACAGGGTGCAGCACCCGCTGTTCAAGGTTCCCAAAACCTATATGGTAAAGGTGCGGGGCAATCTTACGAACAGTGATGTTGAGGCCATAAAAAAGGGAGCCATGCTGGAAGACGGCAGCTTTAAGCCGATCAGTGCAACTCTGGAGAAGATCAACAAAAAAAGCTGCTGGGTAGAGTTGACCATCGTGGAGGGGAGAAACAGGATTATACGGAGATTTTTTGATTCGATAGGGCATCCTGTCGCACGGCTGATAAGAACCTCCATTGGTGATCTCGGATTGGGTGAACTGGAAACCGGAGAATACCGATACTTGCAAAAAAATGAAATAAAGAGCCTCATTGATCTTGCCGGGATGCGGAGGAACAGAAATCGATCCGAAAAACAATGAAAACAATGAAAATTATCTTGACTTTAAGGATAAAATACATAATATCTGAAAGAAATCCTCTACCAAGGGTGTAGAGTGGGTTCAATCTTATCTTGATAAGTCGATAGGGGGTCTTATGAATAAATCGGAATTAATAGATGCCTTGAGTAAAAAAGAAGGCCTGACGGAAAAGCAGGCTGCAGATGTTGTCAATCTGATCTTTAAGGGATTCAGCAATCAGCTCAAGAACGGTGGTAGAATCGAGATCAGAGGATTCGGAAGTTTTGTCGTAAGGGATTATGAAGCATACACAGGAAGAAATCCCAAGACAGGTGAAACGATACATGTGGACCCCAAGAAGCTTCCCTTCTTCAAGGTAGGTAAAGAGCTCAAGGAAAGGGTAAATTCCGGGAAGTAATTAGGGCGATATCTTTATCTTTCATACACAAATCCGGGAAATCAAGCCGTAGGCTTATATTCCAACAAAGAGAGGGGTGTAATGCCCCTCTCTTTGATTTTGAGGCCCGGAGATACTGTTATTAAGGTGTCGGTATCTACATCTCTCCAGATCCTTCCTTCCAGCATAACTACTGGCTAGTGCACGCGGGTATCTTGTATGTCCACAGGAAAATTCTATATTCATACCTTTGGCTGTCAGATGAATGTTCACGATTCCCAGCAGATGGCGCAACTCCTCAGCGATGCCGGATATACAGCGACAGATGATGCCGGCAGGGCTGATATCATTATCATCAACACCTGCAGCGTTAGGGAAAAGGCGGCCCAGAAGGTATACAGCCAGCTTGGAAGGTTGAAAAAGTTAAAACGGATGCGCCCCGGGCTCATCATGGGCGTTGCGGGTTGTCTCGCACAGGAACATGGCACGGAATTCTTCAGGAGGTTCGGATATCTCGATCTTGTCCTTGGCACGCACAATATCCATCGCCTTCCGGAAATGATAAAAGAGATAACCAACACCCAATCACGGATCGTTGAAACCGCTTTCCATGAGTCGGTACGATCGCTTGGTATCAGAACCCTTCCTCCCGGAGGGGATGTGAGCGCCTATGTAACAATTATGCAGGGATGCAACAATTTCTGTTCTTACTGCATTGTGCCCTATGTCAGGGGGAGAGAGGAAAGCAGGGATAGCGTCGACATAATCGACGAGATCAAACTTCTTGCAGATTCCGGTATCCGGGAGGTAACGCTCCTTGGACAAAATGTCAATTCATACGGCAAGACCTGTGACGGAGAGATCGATTTCCCGACATTGTTGAGAAGAATTAATGACATAGAAGGGATAGAACGGATTCGATTCACCACGTCACATCCGAAAGATCTTTCGGATGACCTCGTCCGGTGTTTTGCGGATCTCGATAAGCTGTGCGAACATATTCACCTGCCGGTGCAGTCCGGTTCCGATTATGTGCTGAAGGAGATGAAAAGAGGGTACACAGCGGAAGATTACCTGGTAAAGATCGGCATGCTGAAAGATGTCTGTCCCGATATATCGATAACATCGGATATTATCGTCGGATTCCCGGGAGAAGGAGACGACGACTTTGAGAAAACTATTGACCTTATGAAAGAAGTAAGGTTTGATAATACATTTTCTTTCAAGTATTGTGACAGACGGGGTACGGCCTCGGAACTATATGAGGGAAAGGTCGAAGAAAAGATTAAGGGGGACAGATTGTCGACCCTTCAGGCGCTCCAGGAACAACACAGCCTGGAAAGCAACAGATCTCTTAAAGGAAAAGTGGAAGATGTACTGATTGAAGGCGTCAGCACGAATAATGAAGCTGATATTACGGGCAGGACCAGAGGAAATAAGATTGTAAATCTGCCCGGTGGCGCCGATCTGATCGGACGTACTGTTCGTGTAAGGATTGTGAGGGCATATACGCATTCCCTGAGGGGAGAGATGGTGGAGGGGGAGAGAAATGTTTATTGAAGTAAAGGTGTTCGGACTTGCCATGGATCCCATGACGGGTACTCCCATAGTCATACTGAAAGATCTGCAGGAGAAGAAGGCAATTCCCATATGGATAGGCCTGTTCGAGGCAAGTGCCATAGCCACACAGATGGAGGGTATAGATCTGGCAAGGCCGATGACGCATGACCTCATGAACGGAATATTGAAGATCCTTGATGTGAAAGTATTAAAGATCATCATTAACGATCTGAAGAATAATACGTTTTTTGCCACGATCCACATCCTGAAAGACGACGTTCCCATCGAGGTTGATGCGCGGCCGAGCGACGCGATCGCTCTTGCCTTAAGGGCCGGCGCACCTATCTTTGTGGATGAAAAAATTATCGAAAAATCAACGAGTGTTGATTTTGGCAAGAAAACGTCTGACTTGCATAAATACACCAAGGAAGAATTGGAGGATTTTCTGGAAAACCTTTCCTCCGAGGACTTTGGAAAATATAAGATGTAGGAACTATCTCGTGCGGATCAAGTGATAGCTCGCCTCTTCCTTGGGGCAAAGCGATGCTCAGAACGGTTGCTTCCCGGGATATGGGAGGATGTGCTATGAAAGAAGAAACGAGACGCCTGTATCTCAAGGCCGGTGATCAGGTATTCCACTCCCGGTTCCCCGAATGGGGTTTCGGGGTCGTGGTGGAAGAAAGAAACTCCGCAGTGCTGGGAGGCATGTCTTACGTGAGAGTGGTCTTCAGTGATGGGCATACGAGGGTCTTTGATAACAACTTCGCGAACTCATGCTGCTGTTACTATGCCGGCATACGAAAATATTCCGGAAAGCCGGTTTAAGAGGTGACCGATACGGATATTCGAATGAGCGATGCCGTCAGAGATTTCGGCATACACATTGAGGTAGAGAGAAACCTGTCGTACCATACGCGTAGAAACTATCTGTCGGATCTGGAGCAGTTCAGAGAATTTCTCCTGGAAAGCGGAATGGATAGACCTTCCGATGTTGATCAGATGGTCATACGGGCCTTTCTTGCATCTCTCTATCGAAAAAAGATAAAAAAGGTAACGGTATCAAGGAAAGTGGCGAGTCTCAGGGCGTTCTTTAAGTTTCTTCTACGTGAAGGAAAGATCAGATATAATCCCGCTCAGATGGTACAGGCGCCGAAAGCGGATAAATATTTGCCGTCCTTTTTGAGTATAGATGAAGTGTTTTCCCTTCTCGGAGTAGCGTTCGATCCGGATGTATCCGGATTGCGGGACCGGGCCATAATAGAATTCATCTATTCAGTCGGTGTTCGTGTCGGCGAACTTACAGATCTTAATGTGGCCGATATCGATTTTTCTAACAATCTGGTCAAGGTCAGAGGGAAGGGCCGAAAAGAGCGGATCGTGCCGATCGGTGGTCCCGCATTGTCCGCCCTGAAGGAGTATGTTGACAGCAGATCCGTGGGGAAGGGGAGTAAAAACGATGATTATACCGGATCACCCCTTTTTTTGAACAGATCCGGTTCACGTTTGAGCTCGAGGAGTGTACGAAGGATTATAGACAAGTATATAGCCATGAGTGGTATCGGCAGGAAGATCAGTCCCCACGCACTTCGACACACCTTTGCAACGCATCTCATGGATGCCGGGGCCGATCTGAGAGTCATACAGGAACTGCTGGGACACGAAAGTCTTTCTACCACACAGAAATACACGTCCGTCAGCGTGACGCGGTTGATGGACGTATACGACAAAAGTCACCCGAGGGCCGGAGGAGAAAAAAAAAGATGAACAAGATGCGAGGAACAACTATCGTAGCAGTGAAGCACAAGGGAAAAGTGGCCATCGCGGGAGACGGTCAAGTCACCCTCGATACGATAGCCCTGAAACACACTGCGCGGAAGGTGCGAAGACTGTATCATGACAAGGTAATTGTCGGTTTTGCGGGTGCTACGGCGGACGCGTTCACTCTTTTCGACAGATTTGACCAGAAACTGGAGCAGTATGGAGGGAACCTCTTGCGGGCGGCGGTTGAACTGACAAAGGACTGGAGAACGGACAGGGTTTTGAGACACCTTGAAGCCCTGATGATAGCCGTAAGCGATGTGGATTTTCTTATCATATCGGGTAACGGAGATGTCATAGAATCGGATGACGGGGTGCTGGCAATAGGTTCAGGCGGTCCCTATGCCCAGGCGGCGGCACGGGCACTGATGAAACACTCTACATTGACCGCACGTGAGATAGTGGAAGAGGCCATGCGCATAGCCGCCGATATATGTATATTCACGAATGACCGGATACGAATAGAGGAGCTGGATGTAGTTGAGGAAGCTCAGGATTAATCATTGAAAATCAAGGAGTGGAAACTGTATGTCATCGACAAATTTGACGCCACGGGAAACGGTGTCACAGCTAGATAAATATATTATAGGCCAGCATGATGCCAAAAGGGCGGTTGCCGTGGCCCTCCGGAACAGGTGGAGACGCCAGAATGTTCCGGAAGAACTGAGAGAAGAGATATTACCCAAAAATATCATAATGATAGGACCTACGGGGGTCGGGAAGACGGAGATTGCCCGCCGGCTTGCAAAACTTGATGGGTCTCCCTTTTTGAAGATAGAGGCATCCAAATTTACAGAGGTCGGGTATGTGGGCCGGGATGTCGAATCCATGATCAGAGACCTTGTAGAGTTGGCGGTAAACATGGTCAGGGCGGAGGAACAGGAGAGTGTGAAAACCAAGGCAATGGAGATTGCCGAGGAGAGAATTCTTGATATCCTTCTTCCCCTTAAGCGCAGAGAGAGGGAGCAGAACCAACCGGAAGGAACCCTTCCGGATATAGCGGAGAATGGCACGTTGCTTCAGGACGATACCCATTCCAATGAAACGCGCGAGAAACTGCGTCGTCTGTTCCGTGAAGGGAAACTGGACGAAAGGACCGTAGAGATTGAAGTTGCGGATAATCCTACCGGTCCCATGATAGAGATCTTCTCCACCTCCGGTGTTGAGGATATGGGAATGAATATCAAGGAGATGTTTGGAAATATATTTCCTCAGAAGAAGAAGAAACGGAAGGTCAAGGTCTCCGAAGCCGTCAATATGCTGGCCGATGAAGAGGCACAGAGACTCGTCGACATGGAGAAGGTTACCAAAACGGCCGTTGAAAAGGTTGAACAGTCGGGCATCATATTCCTCGATGAAATAGACAAGATCGTGGGCGGAGATACCTCTCATGGACCTGATGTCTCCAGGGAGGGTGTTCAGAGGGACCTCCTCCCGATCGTGGAGGGGTCAAATGTGAATACCAAGTATGGCATGGTAAAGACGGATCACATACTCTTTATCGCCGCCGGGGCGTTCAGTTTCTCCAAACCGTCCGATCTGATCCCCGAATTGCAGGGAAGATTCCCCATACGCGTGGAGCTTGATTCACTTGAAAAGGAGGATTTTATACGAATCCTGACGGAACCCCACAATGCCCTGGTAAAACAGTATGTGGAGATGATGGCCACAGAAGATATACATCTTACGTTCCAGGAAGATGCCATAGAGGAGATAGCGGAGGTTGCCGCCCTCGTGAACGGAAAGATGGAGAATATCGGTGCCAGAAGGCTGTACACGGTGATGGAGATACTGCTGGAGGAAATATCTTTTGACGCACCGGATATTGCGGTTGCGAAGAAAAAAATAAGTATCGATGCCGATTATGTCAGGGAGAAACTGAAGGACGTAGTCGAAGACGAAGATCTCAGCAGGTATATCTTGTAGGAGACGGAGAAGTATGCAGGCAAAAAACCTAAAAAAACCGATGGAAAAAGCTGATATATTGCTTGAGGTATTACCCTATATACGTCGGTTTTACGATAAAATCATCGTTTTGAAGTACGGCGGTCACGCCATGGTGGACGACAATCTGAAAAAGATGTTTGCCATGAACGTGGTCATGATGAAATATATCGGAATCAACCCGGTGATAGTGCATGGGGGTGGTCCCCAGATCGGCTCGTATCTCAAAAAGCTGGGTAAGGATTCGAAATTCATCCAGGGGATGAGAGTGACGGACGAAGAAACCATGGATATAGTCGAGATGGTCCTTGCCGGCAAGGTGAACAAGGAGATCGTGGGGTTGATCAATAACCATGGCGGTCGTGCCGTCGGTTTGAGCGGTAAAGACGGAAATATCATAGAGGCCGAGAAGTATTATCTGAGCGAGGAAAAGGCCAAGGACACCCCACCGGAGATCATAGATATCGGATTGGTGGGTCGGGTCAGAAAGGTTAACGCAGGGCTTATCAAGGCATTGATCGAGGACGGGTTTATTCCCGTTATAGCCCCCACCGGCGCAGGAGATGGCGGTGAGACGTATAATATAAACGCGGATATTGTTGCGGGTGAAGTGGCGGCCGCCCTCGGGGCAGAGAAACTTGTTCTCCTGACCGATGTGGAAGGGATCATGGACAAAAAAGGGCGGCTGATCAACTCTATCAATACTGTAAAAACCGATGAACTGATCGCGAACGGCACCATAAGCGGAGGTATGTATCCCAAGGTGAAATGCTGTCTCAAGGCCCTCAGGAATGGCGTGGGAAAGACGCATATCATTGATGGACGTCTGGATCATTCGATTCTCCTTGAGATATTCACGGATAGAGGCATCGGAACGGAAGTGGTGAAAAGCTGAATAACTAAAGACAGGGGCAGAGTGGTACGTGAATAAAAGCCCAAAGCACGGAGACGATATGACGACACACGAACTTATCAATAATTCAGAAAGATATATCATGGGAACCTATTCGCGACTGCCGGTTGTCCTGGTAAAGGGAGAAGGAGCCTATGTTTGGGATTCCGACGGTAAGAGGTACCTCGATTTTCTGGCGGGTATCGCCGTTTGCGCCCTTGGCCATTCCAACCCCCTCGTATCAGAGGCAATCAGCAAACAGGCCGGAACACTGATGCATGTGTCCAATATATATCACATTGAACCGCAGATCCGGCTCGCCGGCCTTTTGGTGGAAAATTCTTTTGCGGATAAGGTGTTTTTCTGCAACAGCGGGGCGGAGGCGAACGAGGCAGCAATCAAACTGGCACGCAAGTATGCCCATGAACATATGGACAAAGGCAGGTGTCGCATAGTAAGTATGAAGAATTCATTCCATGGGCGAACCCTCGCTACCGTCACGGCGACGGGACAGGAACGGTTTCAGAAGGGATTCGATCCCCTCCCTGACGGTTTCGGATATGTACCCTTCGACGATCTCATCTCGCTTGAAAAGGCCGTTACGGACGATGTCTGTGCGGTCATGCTGGAGGCTATTCAGGGTGAAGGCGGTGTCAAGGTTCCGTCGGAAGGATATCTTGAAGGCGTAAGAAAGATATGTGACGATAAGGGCGTCCTCCTGATACTGGATGAGGTACAGACGGGGATGGGGCGTACGGGTGATCTGTTCGCGTATGAATCGAGCGGCGTGGCACCCGATATCATGACCCTGGCAAAGGCGCTGGGTAATGGCTTCCCCGTGGGGGCCATGCTGGCAACCGATAGGGTGGCGGCATCATTTACACCAGGAAGTCATGCGTCCACCTTCGGAGGGAATCCACTGGCCATGTCGGCAGGGCTTGCGGTCATGGATGCACTGCTGAATAGGGGAGTGCTGGATAACGGCAGGGCAATGGGGATATACTTTCAGGAGAAGCTCGAGAACCTGAAGAAAGAGTTTTCCTTTGTCAGAGAAGTAAGAGGAAAGGGTCTCATGATCGGTGTGGAGCTATCCATAGAAGGAGCTGATATCGTAAAAGGGTGTATGGAACGGGGTCTACTCCTGAACTGCACCTGCGGAAATGTGTTGCGATTTGTTCCTCCTCTGATTATTACAAAGGGGGATATAGACCATGCGGTCGATATCCTTGAAGAGGTGATGAGAAACCTGTGAAAAAAGATATGTTGACGATCCATGATTTCGATGTAGATGGATTAAATGAAATATTTGACCGCGCGAAGAGGCTGAAAGATCTGCTCTACAGGGGTGAGGCCCATGAATCCCTGAGGGGGAAGACACTCGGTATGTTGTTCGACAAATCGTCAACGAGAACGAGACTGTCCTTCGAAGCGGGTATCCATCAACTTGGCGGGGCGGGTATATTCCTCAACAGGCGGGACATACAGCTAGGAAGAGGAGAAACAATTGCCGATACGGCGCGGGTCATGTCCAGATACATTGATGGCATCATGATCCGGACCTTTGAACAGGGACTGATCGAAGAATTTGCGAAATATGCCACAATACCCGTTATCAACGGATTGACCGATCTGTTGCACCCGTGCCAGGTGTTGACCGACATATTTACCATCATGGAAAAGAAGGGTGGATATGAAGGACTGAAAATTGCCTATATCGGCGATGGAAACAACATGACGAATTCCTGGATTAATGCCGCGGCAAAACTCCCCTTTCATCTGGCGATCGCCTGCCCCGAAGGGTATGATCCCGATGAGTCCATACTGGAGAGAGGGATCAGAGAGTCGAAGGCGGGAATAGAGCTTGTGCGTGTCCCTGAAGAGGCGGCATCCGACGCCGACGTGCTCTATACGGATGTCTGGGCCAGCATGGGTCAGGAAGACGAACATGAAGTAAGAACGTCGGTATTCCGGGAGTATCAGGTTGATGAGCGACTGGTCGCCTGTGCGAATGATGATGCCATCATTATGCACTGTCTTCCCGCTCACCGCGGGGAAGAGATAACGGCGGGCGTTATAGATGGACCGCAGTCTGTGGTCTTTGATCAGGCGGAAAACCGTCTGCATGTACAGAAAGCGATAATGGAAATACTTATGGTTGGAGGAAATAGGTGATGAGCAGTAAAGTAAAAAAAGTGGTACTGGCGTATTCCGGAGGACTCGATTCCTCCGTGATTGTGCGGTGGTTGATCGAAACGTACGGATGTGAAGTTATTACCCTTACCGGGGATGTGGGGCAGAAACAGGAACTCGACGGCCTGGAGCAAAAGGCCCTTGCCACGGGAGCGGTCAAGGCATACGTTGAAGATCTGAAAGAGGTATTCGTAAAAGATTTTGTCTTCCCGGCACTGAGGGCCAATGCGATATATGAAGGGACGTATCTCCTTGGTACCTCTCTCGCGCGGCCCATAGTGGCTAAAAGGCAGATTGAGATCGCCCATAAAGAGGGTGCGGATGCCGTCTGCCATGGCGCTACCGGGAAGGGAAACGACCAGGTACGGTTCGAAATGACCTACATGGCCCTCGATCCGAACATAACAATCATTTCGGCTTGGAAGGATGAACACTGGACCCTCAATTCGAGGGAAGCTATGATAGATTATGCGGCGAAATACAACATCCCCGTAAAATCAACGAAAAAAAGCCCCTACAGTGAGGACAGAAATCTCCTGCATATCTCTCACGAAGGTGGAGTCCTCGAAGATCTCTGGAAGGAACCACCCGAAGATATGTATGTGATGACCGTTTCTCCGGAAAATGCGCCCGATCGGCCAACGTACGTGGAAATTTCCTTTGAGCAGGGAAACCCGGTGGCGGTTGACGGACAACCGATGAGCCCAGCTCAGCTTCTGGACTGCATGAATACCCTTGCGGGAGACAACGGCATCGGCAGGATGGATATGGTTGAAAACCGCTTTGTGGGTATGAAATCACGAGGGATCTATGAAACACCCGGCGGTACCGCGCTCTGGGCCGCTCACCGTGTCATGGAAACGATCACCATGGACAGGGAGGTCATGCTCCTCAGAGATTCCATTATGCCGAAGTACGCGCAGATCATATACAACGGCTTCTGGTATTCTCCCGAGAGAGAAATGATCCAGAAGATGATAGATGAATCACAGAAAGATGTTACCGGAACGGTACGGCTCAAATTCTATAAGGGGAACTGTACGCCGGTGGGCGTCAAGGCACCGGTATCACTCTACAGTGAGGATCTGGCTACCTTTGAAAAGGATGAGGTCTATAATCAGAAAGATGCTACCGGCTTCATCAGACTCAACGCATTGAGGCTAAAGATGCAGGCGCTGCTGAAAAAATAACTTCAGATTGGCAGGAACAACGCATGTCGGGTCAGAAGAAACCATGGGGAGGACGATTTTCTCAACCCACCAATAAAAGGGTGGAGGAATTCACATCCTCTCTCCATTTCGATAAGAGACTCTATCGGTACGATATCGAGGGGAGCAGTGCGCACTGCCGCATGCTTTCCAAGCAGGGTATTATCTCCACCGAAGATGCAGAGAAGATACTCTCCGGTCTTCAAGATATCCTGCATAGTATAGAGAATGGTGAATTTTCATATTCTTCCGATCTGGAAGATATCCATATGGCCATAGAGAAATCTCTGATAGATCGTATCGGTGATGTGGGTGGAAAACTTCACACGGCACGGAGTAGAAACGATCAGATATCCCTCGATATGAGGCTCTATCTTCGTGCTGAGGTGGACACCATCCTTGACCTTGTGACGGATCTCCAGGCCTCTCTTGTTACGGTGGCGAAGAGTGAGATTGATACCGTACTCCCCGGTTACACCCACATGCAAAAGGCACAGCCGGTGCTTCTGGCCCACTACCTTCTTGCCTACTGGGAAATGCTGGACAGGGATGCGGATCGTCTGAGGGAGTGCAAGGATAGACTCAATGTCATGCCTCTGGGGTCAGCGGCCCTGGCGGGCACAGGATTCCCTATAAGTCGGGAATTCGTTGCCGAGTTGCTTGCTTTCCCGAAGGTCTCAAGAAACAGCATGGACGCGGTTTCGGACAGGGACTTTGTCGCCGAATTTATCTTCGATGCAGGCATGATTATGATGCATATGAGCCGTTTCTGCGAGGATCTTGTGATCTGGTCGGGCGATGAGTTCGGGTTTGTTGAGATATCCGATGCCTTTACCACAGGCAGCAGTATCATGCCTCAGAAAAAGAATCCCGATGTGGCTGAATTGATAAGGGGGAAGACCGGACGAGTGTACGGGGACCTGACAGCAATCCTGACCATCTTGAAGGGACTCCCCATGACATATGACAGGGATCTTCAGGAAGACAAGGAACCCCTGTTCGATGCGGTTGACACGGTGAAGGCCTGCCTCGCTGTTCTGTCGGATATGACGATGAATCTGAAATTCAAAAAAGACAGGATGCTTACCAGCGCCGCGGGAGGTTTTTCCACGGCTACTGATGTGGCCGATTATCTCGTCATGAAGGGAATTCCCTTTAGAGAGGCTCACAGCATAGTGGGGCGTCTTGTGGGGTACTGCGTTGAAAGACGGAAGAATATGCAGGACCTTGATATAGAAGAGATTCGCCTGTTCTGGAAGGATGCCGGTAAGGAAATTTACGCGTGCATGAGCGTGGACGGTTCGGTCAACGCGAGAAATAGTATCGGCGGAACGGCGAAGGAAACGGTATTAGGGAGAATAGAAGCGATTGAGACGGGGAGGAGCGACTAGATCCTCCCCTAAGGTGCATATCATGAATAGAGGTCTCCAGTGGACAATATTGATGCTGGCGGTGTTTTACTTTTCTGTGTTCTCCGTTGGTTGCGGAAAGAAGGCCGATCCTCGGTATCCCGATATGTACTATCCCGGAGAGGTTTCAGATCTAACCGTATCTATCGATACGGAAGACAGGGCCGTTCTTAAATGGAGTGCTTCTCAAGAACATGGAGATGGATGGAACGTCAAGATCCTGAAGAGTGCGTTGAAAACAGAAAGCGATGATTGTCCGGGTTGCCCTCGTATCTTTGTTATTGCTGCATACCTCCCATTGGATGATTTGAATAAAGATGAAAAAGGACGGTTTGTATATCTGGATCGCAATATCAGAAGGGGTTTCCTCTATTCATACAGAATCGTACTGTGCAATTCTTCCGGGATGTGTGGAGGAGAATCAAATACGGCGAATGTAGGGTATTATTTTTAAAGCAGAGGTAACTGCCTCAAAACGTAAGGTCTTGCAGATATGAACTATTTCAACTATGTAGATAATACGCTCTGGTGTGAGGAGGTACCGGTTCTTGAAGTGGCACAGGCCGTAGGGACCCCTTTTTATCTTTACAGTTACCGGACGCTTAAAAGACATTTCGAGGTTTTCGACTCGTCATTTGGAGATATTCCGCATATCATCTGTTTTTCCGCAAAGGCAAATTCAAATGTGGCTATTCTGAAGACCTTCATAAAAGAGGGGGGCGGCATCGATATCGTTTCGGGAGGAGAACTCTACCGGGCCCTCGCGGCAGGTGCCGATCCACGGAAGATCGTCTATTCAGGTGTGGGGAAGAAGGATGAGGAGATACGGTACGCACTGGAGAACGATATTCTCATGTTCAATGTCGAATCACCTCAGGAGCTTGAGGTAATCAATGAATGGGCCGGGAAAATGAATACTGTCGCACGAATAGCCCTGCGGGTCAATCCCGATGTGGATCCCATGACGCATCCTCATATATCGACCGGGATGAAAGAAAACAAATTCGGTATCGATATAGAAAAATCGCTGGAAGAGTACCGGCGTGCCGCCAAACTGGATCATATAGAAGTTATAGGGGTCGATTGCCATATCGGGTCGCAGATAACACAGATTACTCCCTTTATAGACGCCCTTGATCGCTTGAAGGTGTTGATCTCATCTCTGCGGAAGGAAGGGATCGCCATCAGATATCTGGATCTGGGAGGTGGTTTGGGGATCACCTATGACCAGGAGACGCCGCCTCATCCGGAGGCATACGCGAAGGCTATTATGGAAAGCGCGCGGGATATTGATTGTACCTTCATCTTTGAACCGGGTAGGGTAATCGTCGGAAATGCCGGTATTTTGATTTGTGAGGTACTGTATACCAAGAGCAACGCGGATAAGAGATTTGTCATAACAGACGCTGGAATGAATGATTTGATGAGGCCCTGTCTGTATAACTCGTACCATGAGATCCGGCCCGTTGAACTCAGGAAGCGGGAAGATCTCCGTTCCGATGTGGTCGGCCCGATCTGCGAATCGAGTGACTTCCTCGCCCGGGGGCGCTCCATCCCCGCCCTGGAACGCGGCGAACTGATGGCCGTCATGAGTGCGGGAGCATATGGTTTCTCCATGTCCTCAAACTACAACTCACGGCCGAGGGTTCCGGAAGTGCTCGTCAAGGATGACGCATTTTACGTGATCCGGTCGAGAGAAACCCGTGAAGACCTGAGAAGGGGTGAGAGTATTCCAGATTTTATGGGATAACAAAGGATGTTCGAAAAAAAGAAATAAGAAAAATTTTTCAACAGGAGGAGAGTTATGTTTAAAGGGGCGATAGTCGCGATCGTAACACCGTTCAAGGACGGAGCGGTGGATGAAGAAGCGCTCAGGGAACTGATCGAATTTCAGATAGAAAATGGGACGGACGGTATCGTTCCATGCGGTACTACCGGAGAGAGTGCAACCATGTCCCATGAAGAGCACGACAGGGTTGTCGAGATCACGATAGATGCGGTGAAGAAGAGAGTGCCCGTTATTGCCGGTGCCGGTTCCAACAGTACAAAGGAAGCCATACGGCTTACCAAGCATGCCTATGAAGCAGGGGCCGATGGCGCTTTGCTGGTTACGCCATACTATAACAAACCCACGCAGGAAGGCCTGTACCAGCACTACAAGGCGGTAGCCGAAGCCGCTCCGATACCGATTATTCCCTACAATGTCCCCGGAAGAACGTCGGTTAACCTCCTTCCGGAGACCGTGGCGAGACTGTCAAAAATCAGTAATATCGTCGGAATAAAAGAAGCTACAGGAGATCTGAAGCAGGTAAGTAAGGTCATCGAGTTGTGCGGGGATGATTTTGATGTTCTGTCCGGTGACGACTTTACGGTTCTTCCTCTTCTTGCGGTAGGAGGGAAGGGCGTCATATCCGTTATCTCCAATATTATCCCGGGAGATATGTCTGCCATGATCGATGCATTTGAGGCGGGAGATCTGGAGAGAGCCCGGGAACTTCACTACCGGATGAGCCCGATCGTGGAGGGGTGTTTCCTGGAGACGAATCCCATTCCGGTAAAGACGGCATTGGCGATGATGGGTAAGATAACACTTGAGCTGAGACTTCCCCTGTATAAAATGGCGGATGCAACCTACCAGAAACTGACGAAGATCATGACCGATTATGGTCTAATCTGACAATGGTGAATATAATTTACCGAGACTAAGGTTGTAGGGATTCTCAAGGAATCTGATGCAGATATTTCGGCTAAAGGAAGCTATCGCACTTATCGAATCTCTAATGCTATATACTATAAATGTGGTTTGGGGCTGGTCAGGTTTGTTGATGCTAGTTAGCGTAATTTTCAGTAATGCAAATATTTGTATAAATTCATGTCAGATAACCCATAAGGTTGTTTGTGGGTTATCTGACATTTGTTGAAAGCAGGGGTTTTAGGGAACGGCGAGTCCCCTATTAATCATTTGCTGTCAAATGCGATTGGGTAAATAAGACCTGCCGGATGATTTGAAAATGTTATTGCGATTTGCCTTGAAAGGTAACATTGGGAAATATGTGACGATGGTTATTTACGAAGTAGCCGAGCGGGACGATTTTTAGGTGCTGGAGTTAGCGGTAATGCCAGATCATGTTCATATGCTTTATCGTCGATATCTGATATTTCTCCGGCTCAGTTGATGCAGGTTGTAAAGAGCATTACCGCCAGGAAGACAATTAAACGTTTTCCCGAGATCAAACGGATTATTTAAGGGGAGCTTTGTTAAAACGAGGCTACTTTGTACTGAGTTCAGGTACAGGCACCAAAGATGAAATGATACGTAAATATAAAGAGTAAACTAATCAGGTCAACGATATGCCGAACTTGTTCGGTGGTAGTTTACTTACTGCGTTGATCATGGAGTTCCCACTGACCCTCACAAAAAAAGTCGCGACGGGATGCTTGACGAGGTATTGGTTCAGATCCAGCGTGCCTTCTATGTAATCCTCCGCGGGAGAGGGAAGGCCTGCCGAAACCGGGACAATGAACAGGGGTCGGCAGCATTCGGTTGTTTGATCTGGACGGTATATCTCAGTTCCTTTCATAGATAGTTATATATAAAACATCTCTTAATTACTCAATCTCATAATCCCTGAGAATATAACGAGGAGAATACAACGAGCTCAGATTTCATTCGCATAGATACTGCGGATCTCCTCCGGTTGGATGCAGAGATAGTCAAGGGTCTGCTTCTGAGTGCTGTGATTAAAGCATACCATCAACTCCGGCAGTGATCGACCGAAGGTGACCCGCTGATGATACCCCCAGGTCTTCCGCAGGGTGTGAGACCCAAAGTTGCCCTGCAGATTGACAGCCGCACACCAGCTCTTAACGAGACGGGTCAGAGAGGGCACCGTCAGCGGTCCACGCTGTCCTCTGAAGAGCAGATCATCGTCATGGTACGGGAAGGTAGCCAGGAGCGAAGTAATCGCCTCCACGACCGGTTTATTGAAGGTGATACGACGGAGCTTTCCTGTCTTGCGTTCCCGAAGCTCGATCTCATCCATGGGCTTTAAGCCACGTACTTGTCCCGCTTTGATTGCCAGTATGTCGGATGCCCGTAGGTTCGTATTTGTCCCCAGGATGAATAGAGCCAGGTTGCGGGGTTGATCGGCCAGGAGCTTTCTTATAGATTTGATATCCTTTATGTATCGGATCGGGTCCACCCGGATCATAGAACCCTTGGGAGGGTGGTTCGGATTCCTGGTTTTTGCTTGCAATGACAGCCCTCCTATCTTGTTAAGTATAGAGCAGTAAATAGTTAATACTTAACAAATAGTCAAGGGCTATTTTTTACGTTCTGCTCCTATATCGTAGGAAACCCTTGCTGAGTATAGGATTGCTCAAATTTGTCACTTGCCAACTATTACTCTAAAGTTAGCAAGCCTAAATTCTACATTTATGAAATATTACTCATGTTCTACCGCTCAGAAGAGATCGAGAAAATGAAACTTACTGGTTATTGCTTTCACCTATTTAATCAGTACAACAGACTGTACCGGAAGATTATTTATTGTAGTTGTGAATTTGTGAAATTCGTTTATGTAACAGAGTTCAACCCGTACTGTTCAGGAATGATAGAAAAATAAATGAAATGTGTCGCTCATTGACGCTAACGACAAGTCCTCTGAATAGGTTGGAAATCAAAATCACTATTAGCTATACAAATTTTCAATATTGATTAGTGAATAAACAAGGACCAATAGGAAACATTGTCATAATTCAAAGATATTGCTTGACAAAATATTTTGATCTTGTAATGTCCTTTGCAGTGTCTTTTATACTCAATCTAATATTTGAATTGTTGGTCCTTCATCTACGGAAGGAGCTTATGTATAACTGTGAAAACCCTGTTTTTTGTAATGAGAGGCAGGGTTTATTATTTTGGTTCTCCAAATAAATTGTTAGAGTTTGGATAAACAACATAAAATGTAATGAAGTTTCTGGGAGGCTCTTATGAATGTTCAAAAGATATTTAATGCTCTAATGGAAGACCAAGGAAATTCTGCTCTTGGAATAATATGTACTGAACTTGAAAATCAGAGTTATCAAGTAGAATTAAACGGAATAAAAGTTACAGGAGTGGGCTTTTTTAATGATGAACATAACGACATAGAGCAATCAATAAACCCTTTAAATGTAACCCTTTTTAAAAACGATCAAATAGATCAGAAATTTGTAATAGAATTTGTAGATTTTCACGAAATCATTATCAAAAAATAGCAATACACAGATAAAGTCTATATCACTGATATTTTCTTTCTAAAATAACTTAAAGAGGATATTAATATTTCTACAGTTATTCCTGTAATAGATTTGTTTGCTGGCCCTGGGGGGTTGGGAGAGGGTTTCGCTTCCTTAGGCCGTTTCGAAGAAACTCCCAAGTTTAGAGTTATTCTCTCTGTTGAAATGGAAGAGTCTGCTTATAGGACGCTGCAATTGAGGAGTTTTTTCCGGCAGTTTCCACATGGAGAGGCTCCGAGAGAATATTATCAGGTCCTCAGAGGAGAAATCAGCGCAGAAGAATTATTTTTTCTCTATCCGAATGAAACTGAGCACGCTAGATCAGAAGTATGGAATAAGGAGCTGGGAGAAAATCAGAAAGTTGATCGAGAACTGGACAGAGAATTTACACAGCGGCTTTCAGGTGTTAAACATTGGATTTTATTGGGTGGTCCACCCTGCCAAGCATATTCATTGGCAGGAAGGTCGAGAAACAGGGGTGTGAAGGGATACAAGCCTGAAGAAGATAAGAGGCACTTCTTATACAAGGAATATCTTAAAATTCTTGGTAAATATCATCCATCTGTTTTTGTGATGGAAAATGTTAAGGGTATTCTTACTTCAAAGATAAATGGAAAAAACATATTCAATCAGATTGTCGAGGATCTTCAAAACCCAGGACCATTTTTTAATAGCAGAGAAGGATACAAATACAAGATTTTCTCTTTCAGTAATACAATCGGTGATAGACTCAACAATGCCACCGATGAAATTTATCCCACAGACTTCATTGTGAAAGCTGAAAATTATGGAATACCCCAAGCCCGTCACAGGGTAATTCTTCTAGGTGTTCGAGAGGACCTTTGCAGAAAGAAGATCCCTCAAATACTTCAACCAGAGTCTAAAAAGCTGGAAATTGAACAGTTCATACTTGGCTTACCAAGAATCAGAAGTGGGCTTTCAAGAGAGTCGGATACTCCAGAGAGTTGGAAAGATAGACTTCGAGAAGCCAAGAACAGAAACTGGTTACAGGAGGTTCGAAATAAAGCAGGTGAAGATGTCCATAATTTAATACTTGGAACTCTCGAAAAATTGAAAGTTCCATTACACAATCGAGGGGCTGAATTTATAAAATACTTACCTGATATAACAATCAGTTATCGCTGGTGGTTCTTGGATAGTGCTATTGGTGGAGTGTGCAATCATTTCTCAAAATCTCACATGCATCAGGATCTTGATAGATATCTCTATGCATCTTGTTATGCCAAGGTACACAACAGGTCTCCAAGACTCTCTGACTTTCCACCAAGCCTGCTTCCTGATCACAAGAACACTCGATCGGGATATTTTGAGGATCGATTTCGTGTACAGATGTTGCCGTTTCCATCAACCACCGTCACATGTCATATAGCTAAGGATGGACACTATTTCATTCACCCAGACCCAAAGCAGTGCAGAAGCCTCACCGTAAGAGAAGCGGCTAGGTTACAGACTTTCCCCGACAACTACTTTTTCCGAGGAAGCAGGACCCAACAATACACGCAGGTCGGAAATGCTGTGCCACCTCTTCTTGCTTACAAAATGGCCGAAGTTGTCTGGGATTTCATTTCTGACTTTGTTCAATAAAATGGATATAGTATCGAGTGACAAGCGTAGTGAGATGATGTCTCGCATTAGAGGGCAGGACACGAAGCCAGAAATACTGGTCCGTTCATTGCTCCACAGGTTGGGCTATAGATTCCGTCTACATGGGAGGGACTTACCTGGTACGCCTGATATTATTTTACCAAGACACAAAAAAATTATATTTGTTCATGGATGTTTCTGGCACAGGCATAAAGGATGTAAATTTGCTTATAAACCCAAAAGCAGGGTCGATTTCTGGAATGCTAAGTTTGATGAAACCATAGCACGTGACAAACGTAACCGGGAACAACTGGAAGCAATGGGATGGACTGTTGAGATAGTCTGGGAATGTGAAACGAAAGATCAGAATATTCTTAAAGAGAAACTGAGTGCCATGTTTGTTTGATCTGTATTGGCGCACCTGAAAAAGGGGGGCTTACCGGTGGGATGGCTCAAGGAGGCAGGTTTTCTCAAAGATATATACTGGGTAGAAGGGGAGAGTAGACAACGTTCAATACTCCCTGACTGGGCATCATTCCTTATCTGGTTGGGAGCCACAATGAGGCGACTCCAGTTCGAAGATATGCATATTTTCTGTCTTGCACTTCTTCCAACTAGGATATGTGGTTCGGCTCTGAGTGCTTTCGGTTCCCTGACCAATTCACTGATAAATTCTGAGAATGAACTGAGTTGGGATCTTTTTCTGGAATGTGAGGACGGGCTAAAGGTCTATTTTATTCAACCCGGAAAGAATGGTAAAAAAGAACAACTAGAAGGTGAACTCCAATGTGTTAACAGTAGGAATGGTCAAAAACTTCGAAGTATAAGGATAATATCGAGGAGCAAAAGATTTCAGGATTTGATTTTTCAAATTAGTGAATCGAAATTCAAGGACATCAAAGTTGCTTTTCACCCGCATTATCCTTCCCGGCTGTTAAACCACCTCCACGATCTATCCAATTTCTTCAGCCGAACACTTACCAATTTCAACAAAAACAACCTGCTGATGCACGACATTGAGAGCATAGTAATTACCAATCGTGCCGGATGGTTTCGTGAAAATAGCGAAATCCTGTTTGGAACTGTTGGAGCCGATCTATCCACCTTCCTGTCGATCAAAGAAATTCTTCTTACCCGATTTGGTAGATGCCATCTTTGTTCTCCTAAATCCAGAGAGATTGAAATCCTAAAAAGTCCACTCGCAATTCTTGATGGCTTGGATGCCCTGAGATCCAGAGAATCGATTCAAGCCAGAAACTTTCTTATCTTGTTGGATCAGGAAGAATATGGAGAAGAAGCGGAAGATATTTTCACACAGTTCTCTGGTTACTGTCTTAGAAAACTTTCCACAGACTATGGCCAGCTTCCTACAAGATGCCCGGATGGCATTGATGTCCAGTTCTACGCTTTCAGATAACCGGAGGTAATTATGACGGGATATTTTGAAAGAGCTTCAATCAAATTTAAAAACTCACAGTCATTTGTTGTGAACCATCAGAAAATAAGTGACTTTGAGCCAATCAGAGATGTCAGGAAGAGAGTATTCTTAATATTTAATATGTTGCGCGATGCCGAGGATGACAATTCCCGGAAGATAAATCTTCAGGCATGGAAGCTCCTCACAACAATCGAACTGTCAATACTTCCCTTTGACCATAAAGACCTTCTTCTGAGTGAGCAACTCGATGCCCTGGAAACGGAGATTGCTTACTTTCCGGCAATCAAAGAAGCATATCAGCAGTTACGCAACATTGTTGAATGGCTCCGGAGCAACCCTAATAATCCTAAAAGAGAAGCCCTTCACATCAAGTTGAAGGGATGTCCTCAAAACAAAAAGATCGGAGTCATAACAAGGCTGACAAAATGGGGCAAGATCGCAGGATGGGGAGGTGATACATGTCGTGAGCTTTCTTGTATGTATGAAGACTGCGAATTTCTGAACTCCGCATCGGATTTTAAAGCAAATTTTTATGAATGTATCATCCTTCCCTCGGCGGGGGGAATGTGCCCTTTGATGAAACAAATTTTTTCGACATATGTATCAAAAGAAGTGTTCCTGATCTATTACGATCGAGAAAAAAGGAACCTACCAGAAAAAAAGTGCCCGCCGCCCGGGAGTTTTGGCATGAAGGACAGTAAGGATAAGAATGTACTGCCTCTAACTCCGGCTACCGATGAAACATGGAGTGTTGATGATTGGATAGATATTACATATTGGCAAAGAATGAGGGAGGAATTTACCAAAAGTGAAGCAGGAACCAATTCAAATTCGGGAAGTGAAATTCTGGTTCGTGCCCGTCTGGTCATGCTGGGAGATTTCAAGACAGCTGTCCTAAGAGAGGATCACAGGATCATAGAAATTTCTGACCTGATAGAAGGACATTCAAACATTGAAGAATTTGGCAAAAAGTTCCCAAGAAAATTAGTTAAGGAACTTAAGCTTGGAGATTTGATTGTAATGAGAACCTCTGGAAGCGGTGACATACTTGATGAAGTTGCAAAGGAACTCATGAAAAGGGAAGGACAAACAGCTCTGCTGACAACTGCGCTCGACTGGAAGATTCATCTGAAGCAGGCTTTTCAAGACTACAGCGATGGAACTCTTCTTATTGCTGAGAAACTGAAAAATATGGGGCATCTAATTCGTGACCCTAATTACATGTGGATGTGGACAACAGCATATGTGATCAGACCCGAATCCAAGGATCTGTTTTTCGATTTGATCCTTGTTCTTCATGAATTGGACTGCGATCTTCCCATCGCAGACCCTCTGAAATATGCACAGGAGAAATGGTCTCAGATGAGCGTTTTGCTGAAATACAGAATGAAAGCAGGACGGAAGATCCGGGAATTGCTTCTTAGCAGATTGAGGCAAGTCATAGAAAGGGACGATGTCATTGGCAATGAATATCACCTGAATCTTGTCGGTGCCGATGGAGGCGAATTGACAATTTTCAGAGTGTCAGGCATCGACAGTGAACAAATGTCTGTTCCATACAGTAGAACAGGTGTCATCTGTGAAATGAAGGATCAAAAATGGCTCGACTGATTCCACCATATGTTCATAAGAGTTCTCCTCCCGGTGAGCGTCTTCTTTTTGGTCGTTTCAAGAATGATCCAGGGACTAAAGAATGGATAGTTCTTCATTCTATGGGGATTGCCAGCCACATTGAGAGGGTCGAGGGGGAGATAGATTTTGTTCTTCTTGTACCCGGTGAAGGGGTTCTCTGTCTGGAGGTCAAATCAGGTAAAGTTAGCAGAGATGATGGCATCTGGAGGTATGGGACAGGATCTTTCACTGTTACATCCAAGGTTGGTCCTTTCCGCCAAGCGTCAGAAGGAATGCATTCTTTACGCAAATTCGTATCGCAGAATGATGCAACACTTTCCGGTATCATGTTCTGTTCCGGGGTAGTTTTTACACTGATTGACTTTGATGAGATTTCTCCCGAATGGCAGCCATGGCAGTTTGTAGATCGTTCCAAGTTAAACAGAAATCCAGTATCCCGGTGTTTTATTGAAATGTTACGGTCAGCAAGAAAACACTTTCAGAATGTTCCTTCAGCAAAATGGTTCAATGAACGCAAAAGTCGCCCAAGTCAGGATCAGATTGACAAATTGATTGAATTGTTACGACCTGATTTTGAATGCTTTGTGTCTCCAAGGCTCGGAGTTGATGAGGCGGAAAAGATGATTTTTCATTATACACAGGAACAGTTTGCAGCACTCGATGCCCTAGAGGAAAATTCCCGCATTCTGTTCAAGGGACCTGCCGGATCAGGAAAAACCTTCCTTGCCTTGGAGGCTGCACGTAGAACTTTGGCGAAAAATAAAAGGACTCTTCTATCTTGTTACAACATGTTACTTGGAAGGTGGCTACAAGATCAGACATCGGAATTAACCTCCACATACAATGAGCTTCTTAAGGTTGGAACTTTTCACCAATTCATGCTTGGGATCTCGGGGATAAGCAAAAGAGAGCATGTCACACCAGATTTCTGGTCGAAAGAATTGCCTGTGGTCGTAGTCGAAAGGATTCTTGAAGGAACTGTACCCGTACCCCAGTTTGATTTTCTAATTCTCGATGAAACACAGGATCTGGTAAGCGAGGACTATCTTGATGTTCTTGATCTCTTACTCGCAGGAGGACTTGCAGGGGGGGAATGGGCCTTTTTTGGTGATTTTGAATGGCAGGCAATCTACTCTAAGAGACACAGAGATGGGATTGAGACTATCCTCCCATTGATCGAGAGAAGGTGCCCAAACTTCTTCAAATACCCTCTGCGTAACAATTGTCGAAACAGCAGATCGATTGCAATAGGCATCGAAACCACTTGTGGTCTTCAGCCGGGATACTCACGAGTGCTAAACAATGATGGACATGATCATGAAATCGAAGTTCATTTTTATAAAGACAAGAAAGACCAGATGAAACAGCTTAAATCAGTTCTGAAGGAACTGGCTGACACTTATGACGTAACTGAAATTGCGGTTCTTTCTACTATGGACGATGCTTCAGCGTGCAGCTCTACATTGAATGATTTGCCAAGAGGTTTGAAACTAACTGCGTTTAGAGGGCAGTCTAAAGATTCAGGCCTAATAAGATTTGCATCGATACATTCGTTCAAGGGGCTGGAAGCATCGGCAGTCATTCTTACTGATATGGAAAAAATTAGTGGAGAAAAGGCACTTGAACTTCTTTATGTCGGAATGTCGAGAGCGAGGACGAGACTCGTCCTTTTCTTCAATGAAAGGTGCCGTAAATACTATCTTGATGTGGTGAGAAAAGGACTTTTCAAGAGAAAAAGTACGGAGGGAAGATGATGGCCACACAGCAGAAAAATCTTCAGAATCGTAACTGGCTTGTAGGTCGGCTCTATTCTGAGTTAATCGGCCCTGATCCGAGCGGTCAGCCACTTGAGATAAATTCGGATGGTTCCACCTTTCTGAAGTGGGATGATTTCAGAAAACCGAAAAAGCAAAGCAATGGGGAAGAAATTCTGTGGCAGGATTCTCCCATGAAAAGATATGGAGCTGGAGTGCTTTTTCCCTCAGGGATTACCGAGCTGAAACAGATAGCTGAAGAGGCAAATTCCACCCCTGAAGACTCCTTGGATGAAGAACTTGAGGTAGATGTCCGAATAGATGAAGACTTAGAAAAGAAGGCTGAAAAGAATGCGTCCAAGGCAGGGAGGGGGCGAGATGATTCTGATGAGCAGGATGTCAATTTGGCAAATTCATTCAGACCAGCAGCCATGGGGTTGAGCTTTCTTGCAGACCTTTCAGACAGAGAGATGTCTGTTGAGGTTCATGTTGACTTTGCATCTTATGAGAAAAAATCGATCCGGGTAGGTGAAGTGTCCGAAGCAGACAGATTCACCCTACGTGACCTATGGTGTCGGAAGCCAGCCAAGGCACCTGAGGGCAAAGAGCTTGTAGTGAAGTTCAAAAGTAGTGACCTGCTTGCGAAGAAAGGGCCCTTTAGACGTTGGGTGCCTGGATTTGACAACAGAATGGAAATCGTTGTTGTTTCACGGCATCATGCCGGAGTAGAATCATCCAACAGGCGATTACTCACCGTTTCTCTTGTCAATCGCCAAGATGTTAACAAAGGCAGTCTTGATGAACTCTGTTTCTTTCAATGCAGTTTTAGAGTTCTCTCTGATAAGAATACGGACTGGTGTCTTCCTTATCCTGATGTCAAACGGAAGAACAGAAAACCGGAAGATGAAGAAGAAATCATCAGGCTATTGTACCGAGACCGCCTAACTTTCGGTATCGGACATGGGTGCTCTGCTGACTGGAAGGATGGCAGACCAATTAAGGTTTCTGAAATCTGGACGAATTGTCTTCCAAGTTACGAAATGCCCGCTACAAGTGCTGACCTTTTCACCAGTGACGGTGACCAAATTCGTGTGAGTATGAGAAAACTTGCAGGCCTCGACCAAGAAGACGATGGTTCCGGTGAAATTGAAATGCTGGTCACGGCCTATTCAGACTGGATAGAGAACCTCAAGAACCTCGACGAAAGGAAGGAACTTGATGGTAAGGAAATGCCAATACCTGAAGATCTCAAAGATACGGCACGGGTACTTATAAAAAGGTGTGAAGATTGTCGTGACCGCATTAAGAGAGGACTCCAGTTCCTCAAAGCTTCCACGCCTGTTTCTGAAACCGCAAGAGGGGCATTCAGATTGGCCAATCATGCCATGCTTATCGCGCAATTGCGCTCAAGCAGAGATGTGAGAAATCCGTCATGGGAAAACGGCCGTCCTACGTATGACAAGCCGATTGAGAACCCAGACCCTTCACTACCTCATGAGTCGAAAGGCTACTGGAGGGCGTTCCAGATAGCATTCCTCCTCATGTCCATTCCCGGGATTTGTTTTCAAGAAAATGAAGAGCGGGAAATTGTTGACCTGATCTGGTTCCCAACAGGTGGCGGCAAGACAGAAGCCTATCTTGGCCTGTCCGCTTTTACGATTTTCTTCAACAGGCTTTGTGGTAGATCACCCGGAGGGGCAGATGTCCTGATGAGATATACTTTACGCCTTCTGACCGCTCAACAGTTTCAACGCGCTAGCCTTCTCTTTTGTGCAATGGAATATTTGAGAAAACAACCTGACTGGAGGGATAAATTGGGAGACGATCCTTTCAGGCTAGGTATGTGGGTTGGCGGTGATGCAACCCCAAACAGGCGCTCTCAGGCTCGTACAGCACTCGGCAACCTTCAGAGAAATCCAGATTCCGAAAATCCATTCATTCTTTTAAAATGCCCTTGGTGCAATGCGAGATTTGGGCCTGATAGAGTGAGTGGTGGCGGAGGTATGAGAGGGCGTGGAAGAGGCGGCGGATTAAGACCAAGACAACATGTTTACGGCTATAGTCTTCTACGTAAACCCGGAAGCGTTGATACTGTTGTCTTCAGGTGTGATGATCCAGATTGTGAGTTCGGGAGACATCCAGTAAATCCAAAGCCCCCTTTGCCGATTGTCATCATTGATGAAGATATTTATGAATTTCCTCCGAATCTCGTTATTGGCACAGTTGATAAATTTGCCATGCTGGCATGGAGGCCTGATACCAGAGCCATCTTTGGTCTCGGGAAAGACGGCAGACATGTGGGATTTCCTCCATCATTGATCATTCAGGATGAATTGCATCTGATATCCGGCCCACTCGGGTCAATGGTTGGCGCTTATGAAACTATGATTGAAGAACTCTGTATTCAGAGAGACGGCGGAAAATTGGTCCGTCCAAAAATAGTCGCCTCAACCGCTACAATAAGTCGGGCAGAAGAACAGGTAAAAGACCTTTATGCCCGTGAAAGGGTCATGCTTTTCCCCCCTTCAGGTTTGGAGACAAGTGACTCATTTTTTGCAAGAGAAGACCGAAACAGGGATGGAACATCAAAGCCTGGTAGAAAATATATTGGTATCATGACACCTGGTCATGGTTCTTTACAGACAACAGAAGCCCGAGTATTTGCGACGCTGCTTCAATATCCTGCAATCATGCCGATTGAAGATGGGGATGAAACTGAAAGGGACCCATGGTGGACTTTGCTCTGTTTCTTCAATTCATTGAGAGAGCTTGGTGGTGCAGCAACTCTACTGGTCTCGGATGCCAGAGATTATCTGAGGGTTCTTTTGAACCGTCATGGTGTTGCTTATGGACAGATCAGGCAACTACTCAACTGTGAGGAATTGACCAGTCGTATTCGAAGCGATCACATTCCTCTGGCCATCCAGAAGTTGGAACAACCGTTTCAGCGTGACGAGAAGGGATATGTAAAAGACACTGTGGATGTTTGTCTTGCATCAAATATCATCGAAGTTGGTGTTGACATAGACAGACTCAGCCTGATGGTCATAGTCGGACAGCCGAAAACAACGTCTCAATATATTCAGGTGTCAAGTCGTATCGGTCGCAATATACAGCAGCCGGGACTAGTCAATGTGCTCTACAGCCAAAGCAAACCTAGGGATCGCAGCCACTTTGAGCGATTTCGCTCCTATCATCAAAGGCTTTACGCACAGGTCGAACCGACCAGCGTCACTCCGTTCAGCCCACCCGCAGTTGACAGAGCACTTCATGGGATAATAGTTGCCGCTGTTAGACAGATGGGCGATGAACATACCGCTGATTCCCCGAGACCTTTCCCATTGAATAAGGGCACAGATTTGAGAGATAGAGTCGAGGATATGATTGTCAAGCGGGTTTCGATTGTTGATGATGAAGAGAAAGGAAATGTTGGAAAAACTCTCTTGTGTCGTTTCAGGGAGTGGAAAGCTTGGAACCCCAAGGACTATGGCAGCTTTGGACCACCGCCAGAAGACGCTCCACTGATGCATTCCGCCGGGTCACAACAACCAGTTTCTTGGGGTGGGAGAAGCTGGGCTACACTCAGCTCGTTGCGGGATGTCGATGCGTCCTGTGAGGCCGAGGTGACCAGTCACTTCAATCAGCTTAAAGAGGAGGATGTTAAATAATGAGCCCACGACCCATAAGGCGTTCGCAGGTTATTGCTCCTTTCGGTGTTGGTGCAATGGTTGATTTTACGGGGCCAGTTTCGCTCATTCATTGTGGTCTGGACGCATGGCCATTTGATGAGAATGATTCTTCTCATCGTGAGTTTAGAATTGAAGACGAAAAAAGACTGTCTGAGCGACTTGGTGTGAAATATTTCGTTTCTCCTCCAGATTTCAGAGTGCCACGTCAGTTTGGAGATCCTTCACAAGAGAATTTCAATCTTAAACTTCCTTTTCTCAGGTTCCCGAAGTGGCATGTTTGTCCCCGATGCGGGCTCATGTACGAGTCAGAATTTCATGACAAGCAGGCTCCTGTTTGTCGAGGCCCTATCGGCACAGGCAAGGACAAGGGGAGAGTACACAATCCGAGAAACACGATACAAGTACGTTTTGTTGCTGCATGTGCTAATGGTCATATTCAGGATTTTCCTTGGTGGGAGTGGGTTTTTCAGAGACCAGATCCAGAAATAACTGGTCGGTTGAGGATGCAAACAAGTGGAAGTGCATCTTTAGCAGGTGTAAGAATATTGTGTGAAGAGAAATCTGCACAGATAAAGATTCTGGAAAGCCGTACCCTTGCGGGAGCTTTCAACTTTTCACCCGGAGAAGGGTCTTCGCTTTCTAGACTTGAAATTTATTGCAGGGGTGAAAACCCTGCTTTGGCTGAGAACCACTCTGAACCAAGGTGTGGGCAAGATCTTTATCCGCTATTACGCGGTGGCTCGAATGTCTATTTCCCTCATGTTGTCAGCTCAATCTATATCCCTTACAAGGATGAAAGTGCTTCTCAAGAAGTTCTGGAAATACTGGAAGATGCTCATGTCTGGTTTTACTTGGAAACCGCTGCAAGTGTCAAGGGCGAAATCTTGTCCTCAGATGTCGAGGCTGTTTTAAAGAAATTATATCCGGACAGAGATGTCAGTGCAAAAAGTCTGGCTTTGGCTGCTAATCGAAAATTGAAAGGCAAGAATGCTTCCCCAAAAGTGGTGGTTGATACAGATGATCAAGAACAGGCCTTTAGACGAGAAGAATATGAGCTATTTGGAAAGGATATGCAGGAAGGTACTCCCAAGACAAATCTCCTTATAAGGAGTGAGGTTATTACAGATTACGAGAGCATTATCAGTGACAATTTCAAGCGAATTTCACTTGTTCACAAGCTTCGTGAGACAAGGGCTTTTACTGGATATTCAAGAATTTTCCCTCAGGATAATCTTAGTGATAAGCAGAGGTACCGTCTGATTTCCAAGGAGAAGAAGGAATGGTTGCCAGCAGTGATTGTCAGAGGGGAGGGAATATTCTTGCAACTATCCGAAGATAAATTGTCTGCATGGGTGAATGAATGCAAAGATATTCTGAGTGAGCGATTGAATCCCTTGCAGGAAACTTACGACACCGTAAGAGCAAGAAGGAAGCAGGATTTGAGACCAATAACTCCCAGATTTGTCATGTTACATACATTATCTCATTTACTGATAAATCAGCTTGTCTATGAATGTGGTTATGGGTCCGCTTCTCTCAGAGAACGGCTCTACTGTGCCGATGGGGACTATCCAATGGCAGGGATACTCATATACACCGCTGCAGGTGATTCTGAGGGGACAATGGGGGGACTTGTTCGAATGGGTAAACCCGGAAGGTTGGAAATGATACTAAAAAGAGCAACGGAAAACGCCGGTTGGTGTTCAACCGACCCTGTTTGTATAGAAAGCACCGGACAAGGTCCCGACAATTGCAACTTGGCAGCTTGTCACTCGTGTGCTTTACTACCCGAAACTTCATGTGAAGAGCAAAATAGACTTTTGGATCGGGGATTATTGGTTGGAACTTTGAGCCATCCCGAAATAGGGTTTTTGAAATTCAAGGAAAATGAAGGATATCAGTAATAATCGATTTTTCTCTGGAAATTCCTGCTACGTCATGAGATGCGAAAAAACGAAAGATTGCATGATATCAGATTTCCCTCTTTATCATAATCTAGGGACGAGGATTCTCAACAATTTATGATACAGCATTTTTTATATTGGTATTTCTCTTTGGTAGCACCAAACATTTTAGCCTCGTAACTATTTGAAATATAATCATATACATTATGATGATGAAACCCGCTTATTGTCACTCCGAAACAGAAAAAACAGCAGTACAGACGCGGCAAAAGGCAATACGGTGCAATGTGTAAAAAATAATAACTTGACAACGCATCACATGGTGTGTATTATACCAACCAAACTTAAGGAATTGAACAATGACACGTTATTATTCTACATTAGAAGTATGTAAACTCCTGGATATTCCAAGGGAACGTCTCAGGGATTGGATGAACCGGCAATTTATTGTTCCATCGGTTAGCGCCACTGGACAAGGTACAAAGGCCGAGTTCAGCTTTGATGATATTTGCATGGTTGCACTATTTGAGTTCCTCCTTAATTTCGGCTTAGACCGGAACACGTCAGCATCATTTGTCGGAAGCTTGAAAATGTATTCGTTCCCAAGAATTGCAAAAGAAAATCGGGAACTGCGCTGGATTGTAATAAAGACAAAGGGGAATGATAGTATAGACGCTGAATTAATAACTTCGGAGATTTTCAGTAGTGACAAAGAAAAAAAGATGATTGATCTTGAAACAGGACTGGTTGCAGGTGTGCCGCGTTATTGGGATCAAATCTCTCCTGAGGAGAAGAACGGACCTGGCATGCCATATACCTACTATGACCGGGGAAAGTATGTGGATGGTCAGGAAGTATGTAAAAAAATGCAAAATTGGGACGCCATACTGATTATTAATTTTCAAGAATTGCTTGGAAAAGTGAGTAAGGCTGTGAGCAAGGAGTAAAATTTTTTACGCCCAATATGGTGTATATTGTACCAACCATAGGAGATCGAAGTTATGAGTAAAATTTACATTAAAGACAAGGACATTGCCAACCGTTTCGATGTTGACCGAGCAACCATCTGGAGGTGGAGTAAAAATGGAAACTTTCCCAAACCTATAAAAATGAGTGATGGCTGTACACGCTGGTCACTCAATGAAATTGAAAACTGGGAACAGGAACAAGTAGAGAGACGTAAGGCACTAAAATAATGGATAAGAAACCTGAATACAGCCAATACAGAAAAGACTTTCTTAACATACGGCACCAATTACACGATCCCGAGATGGGCGATATGAACACTCAATTATTTCCCAAACCCCACACCGGCGACCCTTCTGTAATCGGCGTCTTTATTCCCGACGATTCGGCTCAATTCGGATCGACGAAGGGACGATCCCGTTGCGTTAGGTTTTATCTTTGCTACCGATGCCACCGAGGCCAGGGAACCCATGCAACTGTCGAGAAGATCGTCAGATCGGAAATAGCTGGAGGCATTACGAATGCGTAATGAGCTTTTAGAGGCTGCTTTGGAGTATGCCAGGTGGGGGCATTCAGTAATTCCGATCAAACCGGATTTTGATCCGGTAGAAAAGAAAGCACTAAAGAAACCCTTTATTGCTTGGAAAGAATTTCAGGAACGCCGGGCTACACCTGAGGAGATCGAAACCTGGTGGAAAAAGTGGCCGGATGCCATGATCGGGATTGTGACAGGGACAATATCCGGACTGTTCGTTATCGACTGCGATACGATGGGGGGATACGACGCCATACAAAAACTTCTGCCCGATGCCTTGCTCTTCCCCATGGCACGAACACCACGTGGTGGTAGGCATCTCTACTTTTACTTTCCCGAGGGAAGTGACTTGACTGTAGCGGCTGGAATCATGCCCGGGGTAGATTTCAGGGGTGAGGGCGGATACATCATAGCACCTCCTTCGGTCAATGCAGAGGGCAAAGGCTACGCATGGCAAGAAGGGCTGGCTCTGTGGGAAGTCGATCTGCCCGATCTGCCCGATGCCTTAAATAAAAAATTTTCTTTATATATAAGGGAAAAGAGGCAAAGGCAACAGAAGGCCACAATTGGCGACAATGGCGACAATTTCTTTCAACAGGGACGCAGAGATGAAGACCTGTTTCGTGTCGTAAATACGCTGGTAAAAGGTGGCTGTGAGCTTCCTTTGGTTGAACAAGCAGCCAAGATTATTGCAAGAAACTCAAATCCTCCTTTCCCGGAAGATGAAGTTCAAGTAAAAATTAGCAGCGCTTTAAAACGTGCCGCAAAACGGGATCGCAACATTGCAGCTGAGGTTCGAGAGTGGTGTTTGGCGACAACTGGTCACTTCCGGGTGGCAGAAGTACACAGAGAGCTTCAATTGGCGACAAGAGACGACACGCAGGCTGCCAATACTGCACTCCGTCGTCTCTGCGAAGGACCTGAACCTCTGCTTGAAAAATACACTGATGCGCGTGGCAGTTACCGGCGTGTTGATACAACCATTTCTTTCATGGATTTTGCCAGCGCTGACCCGAATAACTTTATCGATTTGCGCCTCCCCTTAGATCTTCACAAGAAGACAAAGTTTTTTCCAAAGGGTGTCGCTGTCTTTGCGGGTGTTTCGGGCATGGGGAAAACATTGTTCCTCTTAAATTCCATTGCCCTGAACATGGGCCGTTTACCAATTTTTTATTTCAATTCTGAGATGAGTCCAGAAGCCTTAAAAAAGAAATTATCTTATTATCCACAGGACATAGCCAAATGGGACAAAAATATGAAGGTGATTGACGAATGGGACTTCCACAATATCGCAGACAAAATACAACCAGAAGCACTGAACGTCATCGACTACTTGGAACCCGAAGGTGACAAAGCCTTCAACATTCACAATGTTATTAGTGGAATCATACGGAGACTCAACAAAGGAGTTGCCTTGATTGCAATCCAGAAGAAACCGGATTCACGATTAGGTACTGGTGGCGTCTACTCGATCAAGGCCGCGACACTGGCGATTTCTCTGGAGTGGGGGAAGATTGAAATTGTGAAGAATCGTTTCCATGAAGAAGACCCATGTCCGTCATTGAACAAGTTGAAATTCGAGGTGCACAAGGGCCATGAGCTTTTAAAAGTGGGTGATTGGTACGAATAGACTTAAACAGGAGGTAGGTTATGTAATGAATGAAGCAGGAAATCAGGAATAGCACTTAACAAGTTTGATATGGAAAGAAAATAGCCCTTTAAAAAGGAAATTAGATATGAATGGAGACAAGACAACAGCAATTATGGATGATGAAATAAAAATTATATTAAGAAAATCTTTTTCGGAAGAACCCCGGTTAGAGTGCATAATTTGCACAGATTGCTTTGAAAATGATGGGTTTGGATTCGCAATGCTTTCGGAAGATAACCAGTTGTCACCAGTCTGCCCATACTGCGGGAAAGAAAAAGCCCCTGAATTATACCGGATTTGGCAGCAGGCAATGAAGTGGAAAGAATGGTCAGTCAGCAAGGCACTCAAGGAAATGGCACAACAAGTATTCGAGGCGACAGAACCTGACGTGGCTAAAAGGGTTATTACGTCTCTTAATAAGTACGAGGGAATGAATTATTATCAACACGATTCCCCCTATGACATCCCATTTCCCGATGAGGAAGAAGAGTAAACAAGGTCATGAAGTTGGATGGTGTGAGGGTGACGGTACAATTCATCAGGATAGAGATAATAAGGAAAATTTGGGGAATTAAATCAAAGCATATATCATTTTTCAGCGTTATCACAGTTACATTTTAGTTACATGGCCAGGAAAACACAGACTGACAAAGGATTACAGAAGGCACACAGGATAGACAATCCAGTGCACAAGCGCCTTTTTACATTGCAGGAGGGTGCCGAATATCTTGGTCGAAGTGTGTGGGGAATGCGTGATCTGATATGGAAAAGAGAAATCCCGGTTGTTAAAGAGAAAGGTGCAAGGAAGCAATATTTGGATAAAACGGATCTTGATGAATGGATAAATAAGAATAAGGCATTCTGTAGTTAATATATAACTTGACATATAAACAAGCACCCGGTAGAAAGGACTTATGGTGGAAAATCGTCTGAGAGAAGTCCTGAAAAGGGAACAGGTAACAGCATACCGGCTCAGCAAGGACTTGGGAATCGATGAGGGGCAACTCTCTAAATTCCTAAACGGCAAGATTAATATCTCGCTGAAGAAGCTTGAGCAGATTGCTGATTACCTCGGCTACGACATTCAGCTTGTCAAGCCAAACCCATCCCGGAAAGGAGGTAAATGATGGGATGTATCTACAGACGAGGAAAGTATTATTCAATAAAGTATTATAAAGATGGCAAACCATATACCGAATCTACCCATAGCGATAAATTAGAGGTAGCCAGGAGGTTGTTGCAGAAGCGCGAAGATGAGATTGCGGAAGGAAAATTGCCCGGTGTATGCTTTGCGAGGGTAAAATTCGATGAACTGAAGGAAGAGTTTTTAACTGATTATAGGATTAACGGCAAAAAGTCTCTTCCACGGGCTGAAAGAAGTGTTCGTCACCTTGAAAAAACTTTTGCAGGTATGCGAGTGATAAACATAACAACTCCACAGATTAACAAATATATTGAAAAGCGACAGATGGAAAAGGCAGCTAATGCGACAATCAATCGCGAGCTTTCGGCTCTCAAGCGTATGTTGAACCTCGGGGCGAGGCAAACACCACCCAAGGTTGACAGGGTTCCTTACATTCCAATGTTGAAAGAGAACAACGTTCGAAAAGGTATATTTGAACACGGGGACTTTTTAGCCGTCAGGGATGCCCTTCCGGAGTATTTGAAACCTGTGATAACGTTCGCATACAATATTGGCTGGAGACGGGCTGAGATCTTGAATCTGACATGGAAGAACGTGGACCTTAGAGAAGAAATGGTTCGACTGGACCCAGGGACAACGAAAAACGGCGAAGGCCGGGTTGCCTATTTAGACCCTGAGCTTCTTGATATGATTGCTGATCTTCAGCGAAAGAAGATGTTCGGATGTCCCTATGTTTTCCATCGCAATGGGAAACAAATAAAAGAATTTCGAGGAACATGGGCCAAAGCTTTCAAGGCTGCAGGGCTTCCTGTGCTGATGTTTCACGATCTCCGCAGAAGCGCTTTAACCAGTATGACTCGTGCCGGTATCCCGGAGCGTGTCGCTATGACCATATCGGGTCATAAGACGAGATCCGTCTTTGATAGGTACAACATAGTGTCTCCTCAGGATCTCAAGGACGCTGCTTGCAAGAGGCAGGAGTTTAATGATTTGCAAAAATCACGGTTACAAAATGGTTACATTGACCCTAATAAAGCAAAAAGGGTTGTAGCCTTATAACTACAACCCCTTGATTTTATTGGTGCCGGAGCTCGGAATCGAACCGAGATGGGCGTGAGCCCGGGGGATTTTGAGTCCCCTGCGTCTACCAGTTTCACCACTCCGGCTTGGCGGCTGATTATATAATTGACCCTGTATTTGTCAAGAAAATTATATTGACAATAACGGAAACTGCATGTTAGAAAACCGCTCTCGTATTGTTGAGAAGACAAAGGGGCTGTAGCTCAGCTGGGAGAGCGCTTGAATGGCATTCAAGAGGTCAGGGGTTCGATCCCCCTCAGCTCCACCAAAAATCACGGGGGTTATGGGAGTTGTTCCGTAACCCCTTCCTTGTATCCGGGCAATCCTCCGCATCATCACATTTTCCTGTTGCATATATCTTATTGGCACAATTCGACAAAATAACGTAATATCAACAGTACAATACATTTTATCCATAGATCGGACAATGGTAAAGGTAATCAAATATATCGGCATTGGTTTTGCCATATGTATCATCGCAATCGCAGCTTTGATAGGTGCGGCTGTCTTTACGCTGAAAACCGACCGGGCGCAGCTGTTCATACAGAACCACATTAATGGAAGTATTTACGGTTCCATCAGCTGGGAGAATATCCGGTTTTCGCTGATTGCCGGGGATGTTGAAGTAACGAATGGCATCCTGAAAGGGCCGTCGGAAGAAGATCTGGCCCGTTTCGACCGCCTGTCGTGTAGCCTTTCATGGAGGGCGTTGCTTGATAAAACGATCCTCTTATCGCCGGTTATAATCGAGAAGCCCCGGGCGGCAATTCATATCGAATCAGACGGCAGCGTGAATCTCGCCCATGCCTTTGACAAGGCAGGGGGACAAGGCAAGAAAAGCGAAGAATCCTTTCCCGAGAGTAATACCGTCGGTCTTCCGTTGAACATTGTTATTAGAGACCTTTCGATCAACGAAGGCTCGATCAGTTATTCAACGGCAGAAAACAGCTTCCAGACGGCTGTCGACCATCTGAATCTTTCCGCCGATGCAAATCTTATGGGAGAATCCGGCGGTCTTGCCCTTACGATCGGTACGGGTACCGTCCGAACTCCCGCCGTCGATACCAGGTTTGACAATCTGAAACTGAAGATACGATTGAAAGACCGCATGGTATCGCTCGATACTATTCAGGGCAATATCGGTGGCGGTACATTCGAAATACTGGGAAAGATGGATTTTCGGGATGCCTTTCCCGGAGGATTCATGTATGCCGCTCCGATCCTTAACGAGACGGCCTACACGGTATCATTCCGGGGAAAAGGCATCGATGTGACACGGATTCTTCAAGACAGCACTCTCAAGGGTATCGTGACATCGTCGTTCACGGTCGAGGGAAAAGGGTTCTCCCCTCAAACGCTCCTGGCTCGCCTTCAGGCGGAACTCAGGGCGGAACGGTTTGCCGCCGGAGCGCACGCCGCTCCCATTGATATTATAGCGAAGATCACGGCAAATCTCAACAAGGGTCTGGCAACGGTCGAACGACTCGATGCCGAAGCGGGTGGGATAACAGTTGAAGCGGACGGCACGTTCGATCTGACCGGGCAAACCATCGCGGCGAATCTCGAACTGGATGCCCCGAATCTGTCGGCTGCCCTGTCATCGATAGGGGTGAAAGGGATAGAAGGAGGTGCACATCTTATCGGAACTCTTTCGGGGACAGCCGCACAGCCTGTCGTTGTCTGCGGTATGGAAGGCAGCCGGCTTCGGTACAGGGACTTCGCGATCGGAGACGTACAGTCGGCAGTCTCGCTCGATCATTCGGGGACGATGCGCCTTCAGAGCCTTGTCGTCAGGAACAACGATTCGGAACTGCGCATTACCGGCGCGATCCGACTCCTGCAGGATACCGCCTTTCTGTCCAATCCGTCTCTTAGCCTTGATCTGGAAAGCCCGGGGATTAACCTGGAAGACTTCATGGAGACCGCAAAAGGTACGGTATCCCTTCGCGGCCATGTCGAGGGAACGGTTAAAAGACCCAGGGTCGATTGCGACATACGAACCGAGAACCTTCGCCTGTACGATTTCGCTATCGGGGATGTGCAGGCAAGGGCGGCACTGGATGGGTCGGGTCTTCTGCAATTCCGGGAATGCACCGTGCGCAACAAAAACTCCGATCTGGCGGTTTCGGGAACGGCGCAGCTTTTCGAGGGGGCAACGTTGATCGAGGATCCTCTTTTCAAAGTGGATTTTTCCAGTAAATCTTTGTTTCTGCAGGACTTCACCGACCGGGCCAAAGGGAAGATTTCCTGCTCCGGCCACGGCGAAGGCACCGTGAAAGCACCCCATGGCACGATCGAAATCCGGGGCACCGACATGGATCTCGGTATCCAGAAGCTCAGTAACCTGAGCATATCTGCCCGACTCGACGGGAGGAAGGTATACATCACGCCGTTCAGAGCTACCGTCGCGCCGGGGGAAGTGATTGAAGGGTCGGGATGGCTCTCATTTGACAAGGCGTACCGGTTCAATCTTGCATCCACGGGCATTTCGCTCCGCTCCATTGACAGGCTCAAAGATCAGAAGACCGCCGAAGGGATCATGGCCTTTGATCTTTTCGGTGAAGGTGTACTTGATAATCCCTGTCTGAATGGTACGATTGTGCTTCATAACATGCGGATCGAGGGCAGAGAATTTGAATATTTCAAAATCGATCTTGATGTGAAGGACGGCATCGCGAGGGCCTCAGGCGCGCTCAATTTCAATTTTGAGGGTGCCTACGACCTCTTTAAAAAAGATTTCCGGCTTTCCGCCGATTTCAAAGAAAGCAGCCTCGCACCGTATTTTGAAATCGCAGGGAGAAAGGATCTGAGGGGGACCGCAACAGGAACACTGCATGTGAAAGGCAACGCCGATGTCCTCGACCGCATCGAAGCATCTGCGGATTTTACTGAACTCACCCTCTTTTTCAAGGATCTGCAACTGCTCCGAACCGAAAACTTCACGGCGAGATACGGTAACAGCGAGTTCGTCATTTCGCCGTGCCGTTTTGAACTGCTCGGAGAAGGACACCTTGAGATGGAAGGGAAGGGAAAGGTTGATGGACCGATCTCTCTCGGAGTTGACGGAAAGCTCCCCTTGGGTCTGTCCCGGCCGTTTGTCGAAGATATTGACGACATAACGGGGAATCTGCTGCTTTCGGCACGGGTAGAGGGAACATGGTCAGCTCCCGACATCCGGACACGGCTTGCCCTGGAAGAGATCGGGTTTACCATGCCCGTACTCTCCCAGAAGCTTCATCATGTCAACGGTCTGATCGAGGCCACGCCCCGGGCCGTGACCATCAACAATATCAAGGGCAGTATTGATTCCGGAACCTTCGATATGAACGGTACCGTTGCTGTCGAAGCGTATAAACCGGGCCGGATGGATATTGCCGTCAACGCCTCTGCCCTCCCTCTCCGGATTCCCGACACGATGGACGCGCTCCTGAACGCGCACCTTGCGGTCTCCGGGAGTCCCGAACGATCGAAGATTCAGGGAGAGGTAGTTCTTCTCGAAGGAACCTATTATAAGGACGTAAATCTTAATCTTGTCGAGCGTGTAACAGAAAGAAAAAGGGAAATAGAGCCCTCGGCCCGCGAAATCGGCCATCCCTTCATTAACAACATGGAACTCGATGTATCCGTCAAACGGCGTAGTCCCTTTGTTATCGACAACAATCTCGCCCGGCTTGAGATCAGCCCCGATCTACTCTTTACTGGTACACTCGGTAATCCCGCCATCAGTGGCCGCGCCGAGGTAGATTCGGGAACCATCACCTATCACAGGAGGACCTTTGAGGTAACGAAGGGGATCATCGATTTCCTGAATCCCTACAAGATCGATCCGACGATTGATATAGCCGGCGAGATCCAGACACGGACGTGGAAGATACTTCTGGATATATCGGGGACCCCGGATCACCTCGCATTCAACCTTGCCTCCGAGCCGCAGGAAGAAGACGGTGATATCCTCTCACTGCTGCTTTTCGGCAAAACCACCCGTGAATTTGCCGAAGGGAAGGGGACAACGACCCGGTCAACGAAAGAGATGCTGGCGGAGATGCTCGCAACGACTTTCGGAGAAGAGATCAAGGAAACAACGGGTCTGGATATCTTCGAGGTGGAAACTGGAACGGAGGAAGAAGAAACTGAAGCGGCATCGGAGACTATCAAGGTTACACTCGGCAAAAAACTCACAAAGAGGATGACCGTCAAGTATGCCGCTGAGACGAAAGACGGGGAAATGATCCAGCGTGCCGTCGCCGAATATAAATTTCTTGAAAATATATTACTGAGCGGTTTTCAGGATTCAAAGGGAATCTTCGGCGGGGAACTGCTCTTCAGGCTGGAATTCCGCTGACACGGTCGGGATGAAGGATGTGTAAAAAAGCAAAAAAGACTTTCTTTGCCTGTTTTGTATGCCTCATGTTGCTTGGCGCCATGGCAGGGGCACCCGAGTGTGCCCGTTCAGCGGATACCGCCAATCCTCCGCTGCCGGGACCCGAACCGGTCATAGGGGAGATTGCCGTACAGATCGCTGATGACCGCGGCGATGCCGCACAGCTGGCTGCAATGGCGCGGGATTTTATTTTTCTGAAGGAGGGAGATCGATTCTTTGCGGAAAAGATGGCGGAGTCGATCGAGGCGCTGAAATTATCAAAACGGTTCCAGGAAATCGACATCGATTCAGACGAAGAGGGTGACGGCATGGTTCTCAGGTTTCACCTGAAACCGTTTCGCTACGTTAAAGATATTATCCTTGACGGGATCTATCCGCTTTTTGAAGTCGATGTCTTCAATGTCATGACATTGTACCCCGGTGATGTGTTTACCCGTGACGAACTTTCCCGTCAGGCACAGCTGATCGAAACCCGCTATAAACAGGAAGGATTTGTGGACCCCCGTGCTTCGGTTTCCTCGGAGGAGGACCCGAAAGACGGTAATTACATTGTCCGTGTGAAGGTAGACAAAGGCCGGTACTATCGGCTTGACAGGGTGAATATTGAAGGAAACCGGGCATATTCGGACGCCACGATCAGGACAAGGATGAAGGTCTGGCGAAGCAGTCTGCTGCCCGGAAACGCGGGACGGTTCATTGAACGTACCGTACAGCAGGATATTACGGGCCTTGTCCGATTGTACCGGGACAACGGTTATTTCGACGTTAAGATCGACCAGGCGATATCAAGAGAACCTGCGTCGGGTTCCGTTGTCGTCACACTGACCATAAGGGAAGGGTTGCGATACACGGTTGATTTTTCGGGGAACAAGGCCTTCCGGAATCGAACCTTGCGAAAGGAACTCGTTTTTTCCACCGAGGGGAATAGCAATAACCGGGGTTTGAAGAAGAGCATCAGGAAGATCAAGGAAGTGTACGAGAAGGCAGGGTACCTCGAAGCAACCGTCACGGCAGACGACCGGCAATCTACTGATGACATCGAACCGGTCAGGGCGATTCGGTTTATGATTGTTGAAGGCCCTCACTTTACTGTTAAGTCGATTCGTATCTCAGGAAACCACGCTGTTATGGAAGAAACAATTCTCAGCCAGATGCTGACCCGTGTCGCAGGCATTCGTGACGAGGGTTCCTATGTGCCGAGCGTTCTGCAGGATGACCTCTTTGCCATAAAATCCCTCTATCTGAGGGAAGGGTTCATGGACACGGAGGTAACGGAGAAGATTACATCGGGCGAAGATACACGGGATGTAGAGATCGACATCACCGTTAACGAAGGGACCCGTACCATCCTGTCGGAATTGAAGATTACGGGACTCACCGCCCTAGAGGAACGAAAGGCCTTGAACGCCCTTTCCCTGAAGCAGGGAGAGCCCTTTCGAAGATATCTGATAAAAGGGGACGAAAATGCCATTTCGGCGCTTGTTGCCGAACAGGGGTATCCACATGTCACTGTTACCGGCGAGGCGCTGATCAGTGCCGATAAATCTGAAGCCCGGATCACCTACCGTGTGAACGAGGGTCCCTATGTCGAGATGGGCCATGTCTATTACACGGGAAATTTCAGAACCCGCGAATCGGTTCTGCGAAACGAGCTTGAGCTCGAAACCGGAAGCCCGCTCTCGCTGGTCAAAATACTTGAAGGTCAGCGTAATATGAGAAACATGAATATCTTGCGGAGCGTCCGCTTCAAGACGATAGGCCTCAAGGAAAAGGAAGAACGCGTGAACCTTCTCGTGGACGTCGAGGAAAAGAAGCCCTATTTCATACAGGTGGGAGCGGGATATGATTCCGAAAGCGGAGTCTTTGCCCATTCAAAAGCGGGCGATCACAATCTCTTCGGGGCAAACAAGGATATATGGATAGGTGGCGAAATGAGCCAGATCGGGTATCGGGTGGATACGGGTCTGTCCGAACCACGGCTTTTCGATTCACACATTTCCGCCACACTGGCCCTCTTTACGGAACGGAGAGAGGAATTCAATCAGGACTTCGGGACACAGGTGTCCGGCGGCTCACTGGTATTTTCACGTAAATTTTTTAAAGAGATAACGACGGGGCTGGGCCTTCGGTACGAAACACGGGAACAGTTTCTCCGCGACGGCGCCCAGAGCTCCCGTGAGACAATGAACGAAGACGAATTCGACCCCAGAAGTATTCTCGTCACGACACCGTCCGTACAGTACGATACGAGGGATTCCTTTATCCGCCCTCAAGCAGGGCTGTTCACCGCATTCTCCGTCGATATATCGACAGGTATTCAGAACTCTCTGGATGACTTTCTGCGGTACCGGCTCGATGTCCGTTATTTCTTCACGCCGCTCAGCCGGCTGACGGTCGCCTTTCTTGGACGCGGCGGCTATATCCAGACATACGGCGCCACGGGAACGGTACCGGATGATCAGCTTTTCTTTCTCGGAGGGACCAATGACGTGCGGGGGTTCAGTGAAAATATGCTCAAATATAACGAAAGCGGCGATCCCCAGGGAGGAAGGGCGGCCCTCGCGGGCAGCGTGGAAGCACGCATCAACCTCGGCGGTAACTTCGAGATCCCCTGTTTCTTTGATGCGGGAGCGGTCGAAGACTCTTTTGGGGCGATCGATCTCGATTCCTTCCGCTCTTCCGTGGGTACCGGATTGCGATACATCACCCCCATCGGCCCCATCGGCATACTGTATGGGGTCAAACTCGATCCCCGGGAAGGCGAAAGCCGCGACAGGTTTCACTTTTCAATAGGTTACACCTTCTGACCGGGCGGACAGGACTATGCTTAAGCAGTAACTGCACCAAATAACGTAATAGTATGAATGGCTATTAAAGAGGTCTCAAAAATCAGGGTCTCGTCCATTCTTGCCTCTATCGAAAAAACGAAGGGGATGCAGGTTGTGTCCTGCATCCCCGTATGTAAATGTAAGTAGTATGCCAATACCCGTAATGCACTGAAGCTGTCGTTATTCTATGGTTTCGGAGATCGCGGCCTTTACCGCTTTCGCCTCCGCTGTGATTCGATCGAACAGTTCCGCCACCGTCGGTATATCGTGGAGCAGTCCCGTGGACTGTCCCACCGTCAGGACGCCTCGTTCGACGTCTCCCTCTTCGGTGGCCAGACTGATCGCCTTGAACGCATTTGCCATGTATGCCAGCTGAATGCTGATCTTGGGACCTGCAAAGAGAATACCGAGCAATACTTTAAAGTAGGGCAGGCCGAGCATCTTTGCGATACGCTGGGAATTCGGGATCGCCGTAAAGAAATTCGGAAGGCCGAAGGGGCCTTTTCTGTATGCCTTAATGGCCGCCCTGGTTTTCAGCGAACGGCAACCGAGACCGTCGAAATAGAGCCCGTATATCGTGTCTGTTGCGCCCTTTTCTATCGATAGTTTCTTGAAATTTTCGTGGAGAGGGCTTTCCTTTGTGGCCATGAGACGTGTCCCCATTGCTACTCCCGAGGCTCCAAGGGCAAGAGCCGCCATGAGTCCCCTGCCGTCGCCGAAGCCGCCGGCGGCAATGATAGGTATCTTAACCACATCGGCGATCGTCGGCACCAGAACAAGTGAGGTCGCGTCGCCTCCATGGGCGGCCGCCTCATGTCCTGTTACCACCAGTCCGTCCACCCCCTGGTTCTCTGCCGCAACGGCATGCCGCTCGTTCACGACGGTGGCGATAACCTTACCTCCGTAGGTGTGGGCTCCTTCAGCGAGCCAATCTCCCTTGCCAAGGGAAAAATTGATTACGGGGACTTTTTCTTCAAGCAGGATTTTTGCATTTTCTTTCGCACCGGGAAAGAGGAGCGTTGCATTTGCTCCGAATGGTTTGTCGGTCAGCTCACGGATCTTTTTGATGGCTGCACGTGTTTCATTTGCTTTCAATACCCCTGTGGCCAGAACGCCCAACCCCCCCGCGTTGGAAACGGTAGCGACCATTTCAGGAGTACTGATCCAGCTCATGCCGGAAAGCATTATGGGATACTCGATTCCAAATAGTTCAGTCATCCGTGTCTTCATAAAGGTCTCCTTTTTTAGTTTTTTACCTGTCAAAGATCAATTGTTGTGATGTTTATATGGTTAAGGAATCTGTGTCAACCGTAAATTTTTTGTGATGAAGACGTAGCCGTACAGCTCTCGAAGATGGAAAAACAACGACATGTCAATCCATGATGCATGAGAATCGATTACACTGGACAGCGAGCCATTCACCTCTGCTTGTGACAGGATCGGTGAGCCTATAAGCGTGGAATAATCGAAGACTCCCCGTTGTTTTGCTGTCAATGTCAACGGAATAAAAAGAAAGGAACTTTCGTCTGAAATATCTCTGATTCTTGCATGTCGTGAGCCTGCGGCCTTCAAGAGGTTAAGACCGCAAGCTCATCCAGAGGGTTTAAGCCGGAAAGACAGGAGGTTTTTTCCGGTGTACGTAGCTATATGATTATGCATGTAGTATGCCATTAATGGCTAACCATATGATACTGCTGTACAATATAGATGCATACCCGTTCCCGGTTGGTGGTACCTCCTGCGGGGAAAATGTCGGAATCGTCGGCAGTGATTACGTTGAAACGTCCTGAATATCAAGCTGTTATCGCCATGTACGTGAAGAAAGCCCGACAAAATTGTCGTTCCATGTCCGTTCATGGATGCGACAAAGTTTGTTTTTCAAGCTATTCTAATACCAGCAGTTGTGATACACTGTTCAAAGGAACTGTTTGTTGCTACACGGTTACGGGTTTACCCTTGGATTGCGTCGCCCGACCTCAAGGGGCAATCGAAGGGATAGCGATACGGAGAAAGGGCGTAGAACCGAAGGGATATCCATACATAAAGAATAAAAATGAAACTACCGAAATATACACTCTGGCATAGCTCGTCTCCGAGGCAGAAGGGAACCTTTCTGCGACCCTTCATCGTGGCCCTCGTTATGTTGCTTTTTCTTGTGCTCATACTTGTTATGGGAATCATGGATCTGGGGCGTCTCGATAAGACGCTGCTGGGTTTTATGGAAAGCAGGGGTCTCGACATCATAACAGCCGTTGAAAATGTGGCTCAAAAGAATCTCGCCGACCTGTATCAGACACTCAAAAAAGATAAGGAAGAGAACAGAAACAGAGATAAAAGTGAGTTTGTTCCTTTTGACGAAGAGAAATTTTCTCCTCAAAAGGCCCTCACGAGAGGTCTTGTTACCCTCGCACGCTCAATTGATGCTGAGTGGATGGCTGAACACCTGAACGAAGAAGATCTGAGGGTCATTGCCGACCGTGAAAACCTGTGGCTTATTGCCGTCCTCGATGAGCATGGCAGGATAGTCTTGAAGAGCAGGGACTTCCTCGAAGACCTTCTGCCCGGTACGAACCATAGTTCGGCGGAAGGCGACGATCTGATCATAGACCTCTTTAACCGGTACGGTAAACTCAATGAAATAGGGTATATCGCCCTGCGCCGCAAAGACGGAAGCGGTACCATATTGCTGGCTCTCGATGCGGCTGGACTCAGGTACTGGAGTACCAAGATTGCCATAAAAAAGGCTATTGAAGAAGTCGGACTCGGCCAGGGACTGAGCTATCTCGCTGTAATAAATAGAGAGGGCAGGGTGCTGGGCCAGGCCGGTGATATCCGGGAGGGATTCGATAGGATCGACAATATAGCCCTCGATGTGATGAATGAGAAACTGAAGAAGACAAGCCACACGGTAACCTCCGGTGTATATGAACTCCTGGAGATCACCGTTCCGGTACGTCTCGACAGCAAGATCGTCGGGTTCGCTCGCCTTGGGCTTAATCAAGAAGGTTGCAATATGATCCTTAGGGAAAACAGGAACCGGATGATCGTGTCCATGATTTTCATCATGGTAATAGGCGTCCTGTCAATGTTTGCTCTTTTTCTCAACCAGAGAAGGTATTCGAAGAGGATGGAAGAAATGGGGGAACGCCTCCAGCAGGCTGAGAAGCTGTCAGCTCTCGGTCAGCTTGCGGCCGGAGTAGCCCACGAAATTCGAAATCCTCTGAATGCGATCAGTATGGCCAGTCAGAGAATACGGCGCGAATATGTTCCTGATGAGGAGGAAAAAAGGGGAGGCTTTCAACGCATTACGGATATTATCAGCGACGAGATAAAACGTCTGAACAGAATCGTTGAAGAGTTTGTTATTTTTTCCAGAAGCCGCCGTCTGGAGTTCACGGACCAGTCCATTACGTATATATTGGAGAGGATTGTTAGCCTCATACGGGAAGAGGCCGATCTCAAGGGCATTACCGTAAAGACCGTCTGGAAAGAAGACGACCCTCTGATACTGCCCGTGGATGTGGACAAGTTGAGACAGGCCTTCTATAACATCCTGAAGAACGCCATGGAGGCCATCCCCGGCAGAGGCACCATCACGATCTCTGCCGAACCGGACGGAAGGGGCATGGTAAGCATAAAGATATCGGATACCGGTTGCGGGTTGACGAAAGACGAGATAGACCATATATTTAACCCGGAATATACGACAAAAGAAAAGGGGCTTGGTTTCGGGCTTGCGCTGGTACATGAGATAGTACGGGGTCATGGCGGAGAGATTCGCGTTGAAAGCGAGGTGGGCCTGGGAACAACCTTTGATGTTTTGCTCCCTAAGGTAAAGAAGGGTAAGGGGTGATGGGCAAGTTAAATATATTGATCGTTGAAGATGGGCAGTCGCAGAGGGAAATGCTTAAGGATTTCCTCGCACGAGAAGGACATAGGGTCGCGGAAGCCGAAGACGGGAAGAGCGCCATACAACAGGTCCGGGACGGTCATTTCGATCTGCTCCTCCTTGATTTCAAGATGCCGGGGATGAACGGAATAGAGGTGTTGGAGAAGATAAAGAGCATCAACCCGGAAATCAGCGTCATCATGATGACGGCCTACGGTACGATAGAGACGGCAGTGGACGCCATGAAGCTCGGTGCCGTGGATTATATCGGTAAGCCCATCAATCTCGATGAACTGATCATCCTTATCGACAGAATAGCGGAACGGCAAATCCTTTTGAGGGAAAACGAGATTCTTCGCCAGAAACTGTGGAAGAAAGAGACGGAGCCGGGACGGATCATCTATAAAGAGCCCGGCATGGAAGCTCTCATAAACATGGTTGGAAGGGTCGCTTCGAGCCGGGCTACCGTACTCATCATGGGAGAAAGCGGGACCGGTAAGGAACTGTTCGCAAAGCTGGTCCATGCAACGAGTCCCCGTTCAAATGAACCGATGATCGTCGTGAACTGCGGGGCCATTCCGGAAACCCTGCTGGAAAGCGAGCTCTTCGGTCACGAAAAGGGATCGTTTACCGGAGCAATCGCTCGGCGGATAGGTCGTTTTGAAGAGGCGGATGGAGGAACCCTTTTTCTTGATGAGATTGGAGAACTGTCCGCCTCCGTCCAGGTGAAACTTTTGCGGTTCCTCCAGGAACGCGAGTTCCAGAGGTTGGGCGGCAATCAGACCATACGGGCGGATGTCAGGATTATCAGTGCGACAAATCAGAACCTCGAAGAGAAGGTACAGGAAGGAACCTTCCGGGAAGATCTCTATTATCGGTTGAATGTGATTTCCATGACCATTCCTCCTCTGAGAGACAGAAGAGGGGACATCCCGTTATTGATCGAACACTTCATCAAACGATTTTCCTCGGAGAACGATAGAGACATACAGGGGGTGAGCAGTGAGGCCATGGATGTCCTCCTGAAATACGATTATCCGGGAAATGTGCGGGAACTGGAAAATATCATAGAGAGGGCGGTGGTCATAACCAGGAGTCAGACCATATCCATACGGGACCTGCCCTTTGGAGACGTATCGTCTCATCATTTCTCCGACCACAGAGAGGGTGGAACGCTCCGGAACGAGGTTGAATCGCTGGAACGAGAAATGATAGAACGTGCCCTCAACGAGGTCGGAAACAACCAGACAAAGACCGCTGAACTTCTGGGAATCACCGAACGAACGCTCAGATATAAACTGAAGAAACACGGCTTTAAAGATTGATCACAAAGCAGAATTACGAACACTTCGGAAAATCCTAAAGGGTACGAAAGAAACCGGGGAAGGAAAATGACTTCCAATAATCTTGATGCGAAAATTACGGCTGCGGCTGAGATGATTCTGAAATCCCGACGACTGGTGGTGTTCACCGGGGCGGGTATCAGCACCGAATCGGGAATTCCCGATTTCCGGGGTCCGGGGGGTATCTGGACACGATTCGATCCCGACGACTTCACCATACAGAAATTTCTCAAAAGCAGGGAGACCCGAAGAAAACAATGGCAAATATTGATCGGAGAAGGTCTGTTCTCTCGCGTCAAGCCAAACAGGGCTCATATGGCCATTGCCGAACTGGAAATCTTGGGCAGGCTCGAGTGTGTCATCACCCAGAATATCGACAATCTCCACCAGGAGGCGGGCAATTCCCCAGACCGGGTTTTCGAGTTGCACGGCAATATGCAGTGGGTCAAATGCCTTGACTGTGGTACGAGATATACGGTGGAACATATTAAAGAAAGGTTGGATCGAGGGGTCGAGGTGCCGGAATGTGAACGATGTCAAGGTATCCTGAAACCCGATGTGGTGTTCTTCGGAGAGGAACTTCCCTCAGAGGCATTGCGGGCAGCTACGGAATATTCCACGCATTGCGATCTCTTCCTCGTTGTAGGTTCTTCTCTCGTCGTATATCCGGCGGCCCTCATGCCGGGATACGCCAGAGAGGCGGGCGCGCAACTGATCATCGTCAACATCGGTGGAACACCGTATGATTCGAGCGCAACCATACTCATAGAGGAAAAGACCGGTGATGTGATGTCTCGAATGGTGGAAAAGGTCAGGGAGATGATCTAGACGGAACATGACATGTGTCTGATACTTTTTTCATACTGGTCTCATCAAAAATACCCCCTCATCCTTGCTGCAAACCGTGATGAATTTTACGAACGGCCTACGGCACAGGCCTCTTTCTGGGAAGAAACGCCCCATATGCTGGCCGGGAAAGATTTAAAGGACGGCGGAACGTGGATCGGGATAACGAAGACCGGGCGGATGGCAGCCATCACAAACTTTCGAGATATCCGAAACCTGAAAAGCGATGCACCGTCACGGGGGAACTTGGTCAGTGGTTTTCTCCGCAGCGATGAAGATCCCGTTGAATACATACACAGGATAAAGAAAGTCGCCGACAAGTACAACGGATTCAGTCTGATCCTGGGTGACAGCAACGGTCTCTTTTATTTTTCTAATACGGATGGGTACTTTTACGAAATATCCCCGGGCATGCACGGACTGAGCAATCACCTTCTGGACACCCCCTGGCCGAAGGTGGAACGGGGCAAGAAGCTGTTAACCGGTCTGACGTCGAACGGTCGGAATCCATCACCGGATGAGGTGTTCCACATACTCGCCGATACCTTCAGGCCTGCAGACCGGTATCTGCCGGATACTGGTATAGGGCTCGAATGGGAACGCCTTCTCTCTTCCCTGTTCATTCACAGTGAGATATACGGAACGCGCTCCTCAACCCTAATCCTCGTTGACCGGGATAACAATGTCACCTTCATTGAACGGTCCTATGTCGAGGGACCCGGTGAGTATAAAACGGTCAACTATGAATTCCGATCGCATCCAGGGCTGTTTGAGGGCGGATCTCTTCATGTGAGAAACGATATGAACGGGAAGAAGGATGAGAAGTAAGGAGACCTATTCCTCTCTCAGCAAAGGCGCCGCATCAAGGGCCCTCCGCACAATCCCGTCGATGACGGCCTGCAGCCATGCCGTACCCGCGGCTCTGGCATTTTCTTCCAGTGACCGGATAGCCTGTATGTAACCCTCCTTCATGCTTCCTTGGCTATGAAGGGCGTCAAGAAACCGGTCACGTTTTTCCGGAGCGGCAATTTCCTCGGGTCCCTCGGTCAGGCATATTTCAATCTGCGGCCAACGATGCCATAATGCCTCCGATAAACTTACTATATTCGGTCTGGTTTGTGCTGATAATCCTATCTTTTCTAAAAATTCCTGGAGACGTCTCAACCGTTCCCGGATGGCCATGTCCAGTTTTTCAAGAGCTCCTTCGCTTAATTCCTGACCGAATTCCCCAGCATGGAAGAATGGATTCCGGACATTGAGGTACCACTGCTTTAACGCGGTCAGATGTGCGATATACAAGATATTGTTGCGGACTTTTCTGTACACGTCCCCATAAAATTCCCGATCAAAGTCTTTTTCAACGGCCGTCCCGTTTCCTCCTGCCAGGAGTCTCCCCCCTTCCGGACAGTCTTTTCTGTAGATGGTGCCAGCCGCTATCACGGTGCCGTGGCCGATCCTCACCGGTCCCACCAGGCCCCCCTGACCGCCCAGAAAGATGGGAGGCTGGTTGAGCATCACCCCCGTCGGAACATCCCCTATCAGCGAGGGAGTGGCCTTGTCCTGATTCGGCGTATAGTTGAAGTGGATGTATGAGCTTCCCACCTCGCTGTGGTTTTTGTTATCCGTGCCGCCGGACATGAAACAGTCGCAGAAATTGATTAGGCTGCCCAGTGTCACAAAGGGAAAGAGGATGGTCTGCTTCAGTCCGACCGTGTGTCCCGCCCGGACCTCCTCTTCGAGGATGCATCCCTCTCGGACATGCGCACTCGACGCCATCTGTACTCCATCCAGCAGGACCGAACCCTGAAAGAATCCTCCCTTCAACTTCACACCGCGGCCGAGCTGGCAATCGGTGACCGTTACCGGTGCCTCGTACCCCAGCTCCACATCGTCGCAGATGAGGGTCTTATCGCCGAACAGCTTGGTTCCGCTGTGCAGGATCACCCCCCTACCGGATATCCTCTCTATCGCAATCTCTTCCCCGATCTCCACACTGCAGGGGGTGGGGATCCTGACCCCCTTCTTCATCAGTGCGGAAACCTTGTCCGACACCCTGTATCCATTGCTCATCGTGCACCCTCCATCAGCTGTCCTGCACTTTCTTGTCACCGACCGTCTCGGTCTTTTTCATGTACACGAGGACGGCGGTCAGCGCCGCCTGCGTCATCCCCGAGATCCTCTGTGCCTGGCCTATGGAAACCGGTCGTACCGTTGAGAGCTTCTTTCTCAGTTCGTTTGAAAGACCCGGAACGGAAGAGTAGTCGAATTCCGGGGGTATCCTTTTGTTTTCCTGCCCCTTGAAGCGCTGTACCGATTCGAGCTGTCGCTTGATATATCCTTCATATTTAATTTCTATCTCCACCTGCCGTTTGACGTCACGGTCAGGGATCGCTTCCCATCCTTCAAGAACCTTCAGGTCATCGTACTCGATTTCCGGTCGTTTCAGAAGATGGGAAAAACTGACGGGATTCTTGATGGGGGTGGTATGCATAGCGGACAGGACCTCATTCACCTCGGCGGAAGGGAAAACCCTCCGGACGGTGAGGTCTTGAATGTGTCGTTCAATCTCCCGTACCTGCTCCTCCAGGTCATGATACCGGTCACGCGAAATCAGACCCAGATCGCAGCCTTTTCCCATGAGACGGATGGTGGCGTTATCTTCCCGCAGGATCAGCCGGTATTCCGCCCGGGACGTGAACATCCGGTAAGGCTCATCGACTCCCCGCGTGATCAGATCGTCAACGAGCACACCCATGTAGGCGTCGGACCGGTCAAGTATGAACGGGGGCCGTTTCTGCACGGCCAGCGCGGCGTTGATGCCGGCCCACATCCCCTGTGCGGCGGCCTCTTCATAGCCGGATGTCCCGTTTATCTGTCCCGCCAGATATAAGCCCCGGACGACCTTTGTCTCGAGGGTCTGGGTAAGCTGGGTAGGCTGGACAAAATCGTATTCTATGGCATAGGCGTTGCGCATGATCTCCGCATTCTCAAGTCCCGGAACGGAATGGACCAGTTCTTCCTGAAGGCTCAGAGGAAGGCTGTTGCCCAGCCCTTTGGCGTAGATCTCTTCCGTATCGAGACCCTCATGCTCCAGGACGACGGGGTGGCTTTTCTTGTCGGCAAACCGCATCACCTTGTCCTCCAGTGAGGGACAGTAGCGAGCCCCGGTCCCCTTGATGGCGCCGGAATAGAGGGGAGATTGTGTGATATTGTCGCGGATCAACCGGTGCGTCTCGGCGGAGGTGTTGGAAAAATAAGAAGGGAGTCGCTCCTCTCGTAGCTTTTCCGTGGCGAAGGAAAAGGGTCGCGGGTCCGGATCGCTGTCCTGTCGTTCGAGGACAGAGAAGTCGATGGAGGAGGCGCGCAGCCTCGGCGGTGTGCCGGTCTTCAGACGTCCCATCTCAAAATCCAGCTGCCTGAGGGAATCAGCCAGCCCTATGGAGGCGATCTCTCCCGCCCTTCCCGCGGACTGGCGGGAGTTGCCTATGTGAACGAGGCCGTTGAGGAATGTGCCGGTGGTTACCACCACCGCCCGGCCACCGTAGAAGAATCCGGTGTTGTCGACAACACCGGAGATTTTCCCTCCCTCGACAACGATCCCGTCGATCAGGGCCTGTCTGACATGGAGATTGACCTGCCGCTCCAGGACCTCCTTCATGGCGAGCCGATAGAGCTGCTTGTCGCACTGCACACGTGAGGATTGTACGGCGGGCCCCTTGGAGCTGTTGAGGGTCCTGAAATGACAGGCCGTCCGGTCGGCTATCTTCCCCATCTCACCGCCGAGGGCGTCGATCTCCTTCACCAGCTGTCCCTTGGCGAGACCCCCTATGGACGGATTGCAGGGCATCAGGGCAATCGAATCGAGGTTTATGTTAAAGAGCAGCGTCTGGCATCCCATCCTGGCGGCGGCTAGTGCCGCCTCACAGCCGGCATGTCCTGCGCCGACCACGATAACATCGAACTTTTCCGGAAAACTCATCCTCACACCTGCATATAATACCTTGAATTAATACCGGCAGTCTAATAGCATTGGTCGGGAAAAGACAATAAAAAAATGGTGCGGGCATCCACGGATCAGGAGAGACCATGCCGAAACCGAAATTCTGGCACAATACAAAGAGATATTACGATCTGAAGAGCTTCTTCATCAATACCTTCGGCTGCAAAGTCTACAAACTGCAGATCGATGCCGGATTTACCTGTCCCAACCGGGATGGGAAGGTGGGGGAGGGCGGTTGCATTTACTGTGACGGACGGTTTTCGAGGCTTCGGCAGATGGGTTCGCTGCCGTCCGTGACCGAACAGATACAGAGGGGAAAGGAGTTTTACCGGGGAAGGATGGGGGCGCAGAAATTTATCGCCTACTTTCAGACCGCAACGAACACCTATGCCCCCTTGAGTAAGCTCAAGACTCTCTATGACGAGGCCCTGGCACAGGATGATATGGTGGGTATATCTGTCGGTACGAGGCCCGACTGTGTGCCGGACGATGTGCTCCGCCTCTTTGAAGGGTATGCAACAGAGCGTCGTCATGTATGGCTGGAATACGGGCTGCAGTCCATCCATGACAGGACGCTGCAGTTTATCAACCGGGGGCATGACGCAAAGACCTTTCTGGATGCCGTAGAGCGATCCGCGAACAGAGGTGTCAACATCTGTGTTCACATCATTGTCGGACTCCCGGGAGAAACGAGGGACGATGTGATTGAAACGGCACGGGTACTTGCATCTCTACCCGTTCAGGGTATCAAGATACACCTGCTGCTGGCACTCAAAGGAACACGACTCGGGAATCTATACGAAAAAGGATCCATCGGGATGATCACAAAGGAAGAATATGTTTCCACCGTCTGTGATATCCTCGAAATACTCCCCCCGGAAATGGTGATACAGAGACTGACGGCGGACGGATATGGGGATATCTATATGGCTCCGGACTGGGGGATCAACAAGATGTCGGTACTCAATGCGATCGACAGGGAGATGGAACGGAGGGACTCCTGGCAGGGAAAATCGGCGGTCAGTGGGAAACAGTGAGAGAGGCAGTGAACTGAAGGTTCTTGAAACTCAGTAGAAAAAGCGAGCGCGAGGTGACGGAGTATGCAGATCAGACAGTTTCGGTATTCAGCGGATAATTTCGGTTATGTCCTCTACGGCGCTCATTCAGCCCTGGCCGTGGACGGCGGTGCGGTCAGTGCAATCAGCGCATTCATCAGATCCGCAGACCTTAATCTGGTAATCATCACCAACACCCATCAGCATATGGATCATACCTGCGGCAATCAACAACTGATCGATCGGACGGGAGCGGCCTTCATTGACAATCGAACCCTTCGTCAGGGTCAGGTCATTGAACTGGACGGTGAACCGATCGAGGTGTACCATACGCCGGGTCACACGGAGGAATCGGTCTGCTTTCGGGCGGGGAACGCGATCATAACCGGAGATACTCTCTTTAATGGAACTATCGGGAACTGCTTTTCCGGAGACATAGAGGGGTTTTACCGTTCCATCAAGAAACTGATGGCTCTCCCCGATCCCACCATCGTCTATGCGGGGCATGACTATGTGCGTGAATCGCTGGCCTTTGCCCGTTATCTTGAGCCTGAAAATGGTGCAATCGACTTATTTCTGGAGAGGTACGATCCTCAGCACGTATTCTCGACGATGGAAGAAGAGCGCAGGATAAATCCCTATCTCAGATTCAATGAACCAGCTATCATCGCCTTTCTTGAGAAGAACGACCTGCCGGTCACGACGGAACGTGAACGGTGGAACTCCCTCATGCATATCGAATAATCTTAGACATATAGCTTGAGGGTATCAGTGACTCCCGTAAGAATTGTTTGCGGGGTGCTTTCCGCACATCAGGTAACTACCAGTGAGTCTCTTTTTTCCTTCGCCTTATACAGGGCTTCATCGGCCTTACTGTAGAGGAGATCTTTATCGGGGATATCCCTTCCGAAGCTGACGATTGCACCCCCCGAAATGGTGACATAGGGATTTGCGGAGCTGTATTCGTGGATGATCTGTAACGCCTGCACCCCCTCCCTGATCTGCTCCAGAAATTCACGGGATTTTTCACTATCCAATCCGGTAAAGACGATGCAAAACTCCTCTCCTCCGACTCTCATGCAGTGGTCTGTCGGTCTGTTGAGATGTTCTTTCAAGACCTTCGCAACCTGGAAAAGCACCAGATCTCCGGCGGGGTGACCGTAGTTGTCGTTGTAGTTTTTGAAGAAGTCGATGTCAAAGATGGCAAGAGTCAGGTGTTTTTCCTCTCTTCGGGCCGTTTTTATGATCTGCTCGATATTGTTTTCGTAGTATCTGCGGTTGTGCAGCCCTGTCAATCCGTCCGTGAGCGAAAGTTCTTCAATCGCTTTTTTGTCCGTTATGTTTTCAATAATATTGTTGTATCCGGAGACGGCAAATGATTCATCGAGCACGGGATAGATCGTTGAGTGAAGCCACAGGGTATTGCCCTGAGCGTCGGTTCTCTGAAAGGTCCCGTCCCACTCTTTTCCCGTCTGGAGCGTCCGCCATATCCGCTCAAGCAGTCGTACATCGTTTACATCAACAAAAAAATCACTTTTCTTGTTGATGATCTCTTCTTGTGTCAGACCGAGGAGCCTGCACAGGGCGTTGCTGATGCCCAGGACATATCCCTCTTTATCCAGAGAACAGATCAGGACGTTCTGGTCGACCAGGTACAGGTGGCGGGCGAGTTCCTTCTGATCTTTCCGGAAGGTGCCGATGACATGGGTAACGATTATCAGGGAGACAAGCACAATGATCGACAGTAAAATAACAATCACCGTGATCGATATCCTCTGTTCTCTGCGTGCATCCTCTTGAAGCTGATCCGCCTTCTCTGTGGCAAAATCGATCAACTGCTGTGTTGATTCGGTCAGAGAATCAGCGTATCGCTGGCTTTCCGTTGCAGAAATTCGAATTGCTTCTTTCTTCTTACCCTCATTGATACGAGAGATTATCTCCTTCCGTAGCGATTCCCATTTGATAAAGGTATCGTATAATCTTTGCACGTCTTTCAGATCTCCTAGGAAACGGTCAAAGAGTATTTCGAAATCTTCGGCGGCACATGTGTCATGTTCGTTTATCCTATCAATAAGAATGTCCATCTGTTTTGAGTCTTCCAATAGAAGGATATTTTTCATGTCCCGTTGAATCGATAGGAAATGGATACTGATATCTTTTGTGGCATTGCTGACTGCGAAGGGGTGAGCATAAATCCGTTGGCTGGTTGTGGTCATCCTGACCGTGGTCACAACGGCGACTACCCCCATGATCGTCAGGAGGACAATGATGATACCAAATCCGATGATAATCTTTTTGATTGAGGCCATTGCTTCTTTATCGGAATCGTGCTGTGTTCAGGGGAAAAAGTGTGAGGGATAGAAAAATTACCTTCGGATACGAAACGGGCTTCTGTTACAACTTCCCCTTCTTGATGCAAAAAACGGACTCTGTACGGAACATACCGTACATAACGTCGTACTGTAATATTACACCTGTAACCAAAATTGTCAAGATCCTTAAAGGCTTATCTTTCCCGTCGTGTTATCCTCTGATACAGCCGACCGGTCTGATCCTGCTCCATAGCACAGACGGAAAAAGACGATGATGATGCCGGAATATCCATCGGATATTGTTCAGTATCCGATGGCAAGATCAACAACACTCTCCATCGTGCCGGTACCGGTAAGATAGACTTGCAGATTGTGGAGGAGGATGTCCATGCCCCGGTCCATATATTTGAGCGACACTCCGCAGATATGGGGGGTCAAGATGACATTGTCCAGGGTCCAGAGGGGGCTGTCGGGTGGCAGTGGTTCGACGGAAAAGACATCGCTGACCAGAGCGTGTATGGTCTTGTTTTTGAGGGCCTCGATCAGATCCTCTTCCTTCACCGTTGTTCCCCTGCCCATGTTGATAAAACAGGCCGTCTTCTTCATCAGGTCGAAGTATTCCCTGTCGATGATTCCCCGCGTCTGGGGAGTGTCGGGGAGGAGGTTGATGATGTAGTCGCACTGCCTGAAGATCTCTTTCATCTCTCCGAAGCCGTAGACATGCTCCACGCACTCGACCGGTTTGGGGATACGCTTGACTCCGATGACACGCATCCCGAAACAGGAGGCCCGTTTCGCGATTTCACGGCCGATACTTCCCACCCCGAGGATGCCGAGAGTGGAACCGTAGATCTCCCCCTGAGGCGCCGAGCGGTCCCACCTTCCTTCCATCTGGTTTCTGAACATGAGGTGAAAGTTTCGTGCGAGGTTTACCATCGCCGCGATGGCATACTCCGTCATATATATCTTGTGGATGCCTCTGCCGCTGGTAAGGATAATACCCCGTTTTCTGATTCTATCCAGGGGAAGCATGTCGACCTCCGTCATCATGGCCTGTATCCATTTGAGTGCCGGAGCCTGATCGATCATCTCCGAGACAATCGGATTGAGAAAGGTGATGAGGATCTCCGCATCTCTGAATTGTTCAGCGAAGAGATCTCTGTCTGTGCAGACCACGACCTCGTATCCGCTACAGCTTTGTTTCAGCTTTTCGATACGATCTTCTCCCAGATCAAAGTCTATGAGTATCTTTTTCACCGTGCCCCCTTCTTTCTCTTTAGTATGCAAGCCGAGTAGATGATATCATATGTGAAGCCCTGTGAAAAATCTCTATCACAAAAAGTGCATAGGACTTTTTATTGCTTCGTCTCAACATACGCACTGCATGCCCTGATCATGTGAAAACAGGATTCGGATTTGAAAGACAGGAAGGGAATGAACATGGATCTGCATACTGTCAGCAGTTATTCCATGACGGATAACAAGAAAAAACAACAGACAGAAAAACAGGATCAATTCACATCTTCGCGTCTAAAAACTGATCTGAGAGTCGGGATACTTACGGCCAAGCAGGGTCTTAATTGCTTCTTGATCGCCCTGGTCCGTTATCGGTTCAATCCTGCTTACGGGGCGTCCCGAGTCATCCTTTGTTTCTTTCCATGAGACGATATAGCCGGGAATTCTGACGAAACTACAACCCCCTACACCGCAACAGGAATTGTCGATGACGCCTATCCCTGACAGGTACAGGACCTCTTTCCCTTTGAAGGGGAGCAGGCCTTCCTCCGTATAGAGATAGTATCCGGAGATGGAACGGACTTCTGTGTGCAGTTCTTCGTGTACATGCTCAATCATGGCTCCACATCCTTTATATATAATAATGCAAACGCCCTATTTCCCGATACAGAATGACGAAAAGATCCTGTCGAGAATATCTTCATTTGTTGTCTCTCCGGCAATATCACCCAGGTGGTCGAGAGCGGATCTGATATCGAAGGAGGCCAGTGCGAGCGTATCCTCCCGTGAGAGGTTATCCTGCGCCGCCGCGAGGAGTTCAACAGATTTTTCGAGGGCGGTTTTATGGCGGAGGTTCGTCAGGACAACATCCGATCCTATAGGTTCCTCCGTGCCTGATGCCAGAGCGTAGATCTTCTCTTTTAATTCATCTATACCATGTCCGTATTTTGCGGATATCCACAGGGGCTCGGCGTCGGGAAATATATCGTGTAATTGGGCATTGGTTATCTGGTTCGGAAGATCTGACTTGTTGACAGCGAGGATCGACTGTTTGCCTCTGTTTCTGGTTATGACCTCGAAGTCCTCATCGGTGAGACGGGCATTGCCATCGATAAGAATAATAATGATATCCGCCTCTAGGATCTTTTCCCATACTAATGCTATTCCCTCTTGTTCCACGATCTCTGAGGACTGCCTGATCCCTGCCGTATCGGTCAGTGTTACAGGGATTCCCCCGATGTTGACTGTCTCTTCAATAAAATCACGAGTGGTGCCCGGGGTGGAGGTGACGATGGCGCGTCGTTCGCCGAGGAGCCTGTTCAGGAGGCTTGACTTTCCGACATTGGGCTTCCCCGTGATTACGATATTCAGGCCGTCTCTGAGCAGTTTACCCTCTTTATAGGTTGCAAGGATATTGTTGATGCGTATGATCAGATCCTCGACATCTTTGGACCTGTGCCAATACGGTCTGGAAGATATGTCTTCTTCGGTGAAATCTATCGATGCTTCGAGCGACGTGAGTATTTCAATAAGACTGGATCGTATGGGTTGCAGTTTTTCCGACAGGTTGCCTTTGATACCGGAGAGGGCGATGTCACGGCCTCGGTCCGTTCTCGCGGTGATCAGGTCCATGACCGCTTCCGCCTGCGCGAGGTCCAGGCGACCGTTGAGGTAGGCCTGTTTGGTGAATTCTCCCGGCTGCGCCGGTCGGGCCCCCGCTTTGATTGCTTCATTCAAGACTGACTGCAGGACGAGATATCCGCCGTGGCAGTGTATCTCCAGGGTGTTTTCTCCCGTGTAGGAATGGGGTTTTCTCATCAGGGCAAGCAGCACCTCATCAATGAGCTTACCAGTTTCGGGTGATATGATGTCGCCGTGATACAGATGGCGATCTTTCAGAAAATCTATGTCTGTCGACGGCTTGAACAGTACGCGGCAGATCTCTTCCGCGTCCGGTCCGCTGATCCTTACAATACCGATTCCTCCCACGCCGTGTGGCGTGGCAATGGCCGCTATTGTATCGTCTGTTGCCAGCATCATATCACGTTCGGTGCCCTGTCTCAGGGTTTTGGTTTACCGTTTTTATTCGGAACGATGACGATCTTTCTGAAAGCACCTTCTCCACGACTCCGCGTGGTCAGATCCGAGTCATTTTGCAATGCCATGTGTATGATCCTGCGGTCGTGTGCATTCATCGGATTAACGGTAACGGGCCTTCTGGTCTTTTTGGCCTTTTCTCCCAGTTTCTCGGCAAGAGCGCTAAGATTCTGCTCCCGTTTCTTTCTGTAATTTTCAGTATCTAAGATAATCCTTTTTCTGCCATTTCCGTTTTTATTCAGTACCTTGTTTGTGAGATATTGTATGGCATCCAGGGTTTGTCCCCCTCTTCCTATGAGCAGGCCTCCTCCGTCTCCCTCGATAGTAAGAACAATATACTCCTCATTTTCTTCTGCTTTAACGGAAAAATCGACCCCCACGTGTGAGAGCAGCCCTTCAATAAAGGCTTGCGCTCTGAGGGAGATATCTCCATCTGTTTCCGCCTCCACGTCTTCCGTTGGTTCATTTCTATGAGTGGTGGTATCCTTGCCTCCGCCGATATCGAATGACATGATACGGGCCCTGATACGGGCCTTTCTTGCTCCCAGAAGACCCAGAAGTCCTGACGATCCTTCTGAAAGTATCTCGATATTCAGTTTTTCTCGCGGCAGGTTAAATGTATCACAAGCCTTCTGGATGGCTTGATCTATGGTCTTTTCTTCTATCTCTAAAACGTCTTTCATACCGGTACCTCACGTCAGGATTTTTGCTTGTTTATGTAGTACTGCTGACCGATGCTCAGGATATTATTGAAGAGCCAGTAAATAACTAGTCCCGATGGGAAATTAAGGAAGAGAAAGGTAAATACGACAGGCATCCACATCATCATCTTTGCCTGCATCTCGTTACCTCCGGGTTGGGGGCTCATTTTCTGCTGTAGAAACATGGTTGCGCCCATAATAATCGGCGTAATGTAGTACGGGTCTTTTGCCGAAAGATCTTGTATCCAGAAAACGAAAGGTGCGTGCCGCAGTTCTATGGAGTAGAGCAACGCCCTGTACAGTCCGAAGAAGACGGGGAGTTGGATCAGCATGGGGAAACATCCGCTCATCGGATTCACTTTATTGGATCTGTAAAGTGCCATGGTTTCCTGCTGGAGTTTGGCCTTGTCATCTTTGTATTTTTCCTGGAGTTTTTTCATCTGAGGCTGGAGTTTCTGCATCCCCTTCATGGATCGATAGCTCATATTCCCCAGTGGCCAGAATATCAGTTTTACCAGGATGGTAAGGATAATGATTGCAACTCCGTAGTTGAGGACGTACTTGTGAATCCAGTTGAGTGCCGTGAGAAGCGGAAGGGCAAGCCACTTGATCCATGAACCAAAGTCGATAGAATTTTCGAGATTGACATTCTGTGCCTTAAGGTTGTCATATTTCTTGGGCCCAAGATATACACTATACCTGAATGATCCCGATTGATCGGGCGGGATGAGGTTTTTGGGTCCTTCGAGTGCCGTGGAAACAATATTCTTAGAATCTTTGGAGGTAATAAAATTTGTCAGAGATGGTTGTTCAGGTATGATGGCCGATATGAAATATTTTGTTTCAAATCCTCCCCACGATACATCTGGACCTTCAAACTCCCTTTCTCCCAGTTTTTTTATCTTTTTAGAGATGACTTTATTCCCAACGAAGGAGATAGGCCCTTCGTGGTTGTATCTGTCGCCCTTCTCCGAAGGATCGACATACCGGTTCCATGCTATGAAAGCGTTTTCCTTGATCGTGTTGCTTGACAGATTAGTAAGTCTGATCTCAAGATCGAAGGAGTATTTGTCGGGATTAAAGGTGTATATCTTTTCCACTCTGATCTCGCCCGGATATGACCAGGAAAATGTCAGACTCTTTGCATTCGCGGCATCAATTAAATTGACGGAATCCGCATCCGATTCGTATAGGACGCCTGCCGGGATCTCTATACTGGATTCGGGAAACATTGTGGTAAGGGGATAGTCTGTGCTTTCTCCCACGTTGACCAGTTCTACCAGGGGCGAATCTTTTTCCATGTCTCGACGGTAGTCTTTTAACTTGAATGACTTTAAGCCCGCGCCTCTGGAGTTGAAAATGGCTGTGTACATAGGACTCTCTACGGTAACATCCTTTCCGGGTCCCTTGTCTTCAATGTTTTCCGTCAGTGATTTTCGATGGTCGATAACAGGCGTTGCCGATGTGCTCCGGTCAGCGGTAAGTCCCTGAGGCGTATTTTCTGCCGTGCTGACTGTCTCTCCAGTTGTCTGGGTGGAATCCTCCGGTGTAGGGGGAGGGGTTTTCTGAAAAAAATACTGGTACCCTATTAAAATTGCAAACGATAAAGCAATGGCGAGAAGTGTCCTCTTGTCCATTCAAAACCTCCGTGATTGACTATTTAACTGGATCGTATCCACCGGGATGGAAGGGATTACACTTGAGTATGCGTAGAATCCCAAGAAGGGTTCCCCTGAAAGGGCCATAACGGTTGATGGCTGTTATCGCATATTCAGAACATGTAGGGTAGAAGCGGCAACGCTGAGGAAAGCAGGGAGATATAACTACCTGGTAGCACCGTATGAAAAAAATCAAAACCTTTTTTAGAATTCGCATGGGTGTTATTTTTTTAAGAGCCCTGCTAATTCCAGACATACATCCTGATATGTAAGCGAAGGCACGTCCCTTTTTGCTATGATTACAATGTCTTTTGAATCAGGCAGTCTGTCTTTATGTAATCTGAAGAACTCTCTTAAAAGGCGTTTAATCCTGTTTCTCTTTACTGCGTTTCCCACCTTTTTGCTGACCGCTACTCCAAGCCTCTTTTCTCCTGATGGATTGGGGCTCAATATAACAGTAAAATTATTCGAGTGAACCCGTCGCCCCTTTTTGTATATGTCTAAGTACTGATTTCTCTTACGTACCCGTTCCTTTTTCCCGAAGACCTGTTTTTCCATTTGATTCGGGGTGCACCCCGTGTGTCGGGGAGGGTTCGAAGGGCCTGATTCCTTAACCGTAGGGTTTATACGGTAAGCCGTTTTCTTCCCCGTGCCCTTCTTCTATTCAGTACTTGTCTGCCCCACCGCGTTGCCATCCTGGCCCGAAAGCCATGCGTTCTTTTTCTCTTGGTGTTGCTGAATGCGGTTAGATTCTTTTTCATCGGTTGAAGCCCCTCTCAATATGTGTAAGCTGCCTCTTTCACCATAATTTAAACTATTTGTCAAGTTGTATTTAGTATGCGATTGAGAAGTCTGATGGCGAATCGCCCTCGTTCGGCAGATGGTGCAGGTACTCATGGACCATTTCAAGCAGTTCGCTTATCTCGGTTACAGAAACGGCAGCCTTTCTGAATGTGCTTCCCCCTCTCAGGCCTTTTGTATACCACAGGAGATGTTTACGGAAGGACTTGACTCCCATCGTCTCGCCATAAAGGCTTATGTCCATCTCCAGATGCCGGCGGATTATGTCTTCTCTTTCCATGGGAGATGGAGTGGAGGAGAGGATTCTATCTGATAGAAACGTATTGATCCCTTTGAATAACCATGGATTTCCAAGGGCTCCTCTTCCCACCATTACGCCGTCGCAGGCGGTTTGCTCTATCATTGAGCCGGCATCTTCTGACTTCCGGATGTCACCGCTTCCTATTACGGGAATACCTACCTTTTTCTTTATTATGCGGATGAGGTTCCAGTCGGCGGTTCCGCTGAATCCCTGTCTCACCGTTCTCGGATGCAGTATCAAGGCATCAGCACCGCATCTTTCGGCAATGGCGGCAATCTCCGGAGCGTTTATCTCGTTGTCCGACCATCCGGAACGTATCTTGACGGTGAGTGGCAGGTGTGTGGCCTTTCTGACGCTCTCTAGAACAGCAGCGAATCTTGCGGGATCACGCATAAGGGCGGCGCCGGCCCCTGTCTTCAACACCTTTTTCACGGGACACCCAGCGTTGATATCCACAAGGTCCGCACCCATTTCTGTCACGATCCCGGCAGCTTTACCGAGAACGTCTGGATCGGCGCCGAATATCTGCACGCCGAGAGGTTTGTCATCAGGAGACGATTCGAGATAGTTATAGCTCCTGCATGTTTTTCTGACCAGGCCGTTTGCGCTTATCATTTCGGTAAAGCATAGGGAACTGCCAAAAGATCTTGCCAGCAAGCGAAACGAAAGGTTCGTAATGCCGGCCATCGGAGCCAGAAAGACATTATTCTCGAGGCGCAGATTACCTATATGTATTTCTGATAGCATATGATTCCTCTGTTGTTTTCCGTCATCCCCATCTGGAGGAGGTGTATAGATGTTTGGTGAACCTCTTCTTCTCTCATCCGATCCGTTTCAGACCACGGTGGTTCAACCACAGAATCTGCAATCGTTCCACATCTCCGAAATCCATTCCTTCAGTAGTGAGTTTGTATGCCTTCTCCGTAGTTCGAAGGGGCGGTAGTTCACGTATAAAAAATTTCTTCGATTTTGGTCAAGGTCTTATCGGATATATGATAAAAATCTAGCCCGTTTCCTCATAGATTCGGTCGATTATCACCTGTATAACGGCAGAGAATGCGCCGTCGTGTACATCAAATACTTTCTCCTCTTATAAGGATAGATTAATCATCCCTGATCTTTTCCCGTGTAATATATGCGTAACATCCCTTATCCTTGTACGCGGGATCTGGTCGGCCCTCTCCGACAATTATCTCGGTAGCGACCTCGGACTTATTACCACACCTTATATAATATAAGGTATGGAGTAGTCCTCAACCTGGTGCATGAGAGTGACGCTATGCAGGGAGAAACAATGATTGTACGGCTGCCCTTATGATTGCAACAACGAAAATTATTGTCTAAGGTAGGTGTTACATAGGGCATTGTATCCCACAGGAAAACTCCATGCCTTTGAACCCGTAACACTCAACCGATCTCCTTGAAGACATTTATATATATCATATCAGACGCTGCGAGGCCTTACGATTGAAGAATTCTCCGTTGCTGATTTATCACAGAATTTTCTGACTTAATTTCGATACAAACAGAACGTATCTTACGGGTCTTGCTTCTCAATATTTGTGTTTCATGGAATATAAGGATGTCATATCACTACATTATGTTGGATAGCGGTGTCTTTAGTAATGGAGGGTAACAGAGGATGTATCACCCGAATGAGTACCGGAAAAAATAAATTATATTTTCTTTAAAATATCTCTTGACTCTTTAAAGAAGAGAGCGTATAAACCCGCTTCTTCTTTGTCAGGGGGTATTTTAAAATTTCCGTTGAGGGAAAATAGTTCTTGACAAAATGTGAGTTTAAGTTTAAAAATCAGAGTTCATTCTTGGAGCTTAAAGTTCTTTCGAAATTGAATAGTGGAATAGTTGGTTTATGGGTCCTATATGTAATTGTAGTTAACAATTTACTTTGAGAGTAATCTCATTTCTGGATTTAAACTTGAGAGTTTGATCCTGGCTCAGAACTAACGCTAGCGGCGTGCCTAACACATGCAAGTCTTACGAGAAAGTTCCCTTCGGGGGATGAGTAAAGTGGCGCACGGGTGAGTAACGCGTGGATAATCTGCCCTTTAGTCGGGGATAACCTGTCGAAAGACGAGCTAATACCCGATGATGCTTATCTGTTTATGCGGATAAGCCAAAGGTGGCCTCTATTTATAAGCTATTGCTGAAGGATGAGTTCGCGTACCATTAGCTTGTTGGTGGGGTAATGGCCTACCAAGGCGACGATGGTTAGCTGGTCTTAGAGGACGATCAGCCACACTGGAACTGAGACACGGTCCAGACTCCTACGGGAGGCAGCAGTGAGGAATTTTGCGCAATGGGGGAAACCCTGACGCAGCAACGCCGCGTGAGTGAGGAAGGCCTTCGGGTCGTAAAGCTCTGTCAGGTGGGAAGAAGTGTTCATGAGTTAATATCTTGTGTACTTG
>Ga0116164_10000133_pt1 | contig 72014 bp, 64 predicted proteins | sample AD_UKC109_MetaG_FD_89888 | JGI IMG/M metagenome (GOLD analysis project Ga0116164, IMG submission 89888) | Active sludge microbial communities of municipal wastewater-treating anaerobic digesters from Hong Kong - AD_UKC109_MetaG | ecosystem: Engineered > Bioreactor > Anaerobic > Digestate... | reverse complement strand
CGGAATCTCATGCGATAAATTCATGAATATTTTCTATGAGATCCCGGTATTACCTTCGGTAAACCGGGATGACAACAAAATGTGTTATGAAACGGTTGCCCCTAAAAATAATTTGCTACCCATTTTTTTTCAATTTTTGACTAAAATTATACTTGCATTGAAAAGAGCGGGTGGAATAGTTTAGATTGACTTTAAAGGAAAGGGGTTATATATGGAAAAAAATGTAGGAAGGGCTGATTCTTTTGTAAGGTTTCAGGTCGGTGCGGCATTCTTAATCAATATTATTATTATGGAGCCGGGTATTGTGGCGCTTCTTATTCTTCTTGCTCTGGGTTTATTGTTAATTAAATCTTCAGTATCAATGTATTGCCCGCTCTATACAGCGCTTAAAATAAGCACGGTCCCGAAATCAGGTTATGGTGTTCCACCTGAAGGCGATGCCCACGCGCATTAATTGACATTATCATTCATGACAAAAAAGGCCCGGGAAACCGGGCCTTTTTGTTCTGGTCAGCTATATTATTATCATCCCGGCGCATGGCCGGTAATTACGCGTTACCGTTTCAGGGTCAGCAGCTCCTGAAGCATCTGGTCTGATGTGGTGATGGTCCTCGAGTTCGCCTGAAATCCCCTCTGGGTCACGATCATGTCGGTAAACTGGTCCGAAAGGTCGACGTTGGACATCTCTAAGGTCCCGGCAACGATCTTGCCGCGTCCTGCCTGTGATGCCGGGCCGACATTGGCGAGGCCTGAATTGTTCGAAACTTCAAAGAGGTTCTCTCCATTGGCGGTGAGGCCCTGAGGGTTGGTAAACACGGCCATGGCGACCTGTCCCACCATCTGTTTCGTGCCGTTGGAATAAACCCCGGTAATGATCCCTGAATTGTCGACGTTGAACGATTCCATGTACCCCATGGCGAAACCGTCCTGTTCAACCGCCTTGGTTGTTGATTGTGACGCGAACTGGGTGATGCCTTCGATCAGTCCCGCTTTGCCCAGGTCGAGCCTGATGGTCCTGACCGTGGGGTCGCCCGCGATGCGGTAGTTGGCGTTTACCACGAGCTGGCCCTGGTTCAGCTGGTCCGCGGTCCCTTCATCGGCCACTGAAATGATCCTTCCGTCCGGTGAGAACCCCAGGTTGATGCGGCTGCTGGGATTGGCCTGGTTCGCGAGCCCTGCTCCTGCAGGCACGTCAAGAGTAACCGGCGTGGTCGCGTCGGTTATGGCCGCTGAAGCAGTCCACTGGTTGGGTGAGGTCTTCCAGAAAATCATGGTCAGGCGGTGGTTGTTGCCCAGGTTGTCGTATACGTCGATGTTTGTGGTCACGCCGGCCGATGCCTTCATTCTGCCCGTTGCATTGGGGGGCACGATGTTTCCGCGCGCGTCAAGGTTGCATTTGTACCTGATGTTTGTGGTTTCGCGGGCCTCTACCTTCCCGTAAACCGGAACAATCAGGTCTTCAGTTGACCCGCTCGGGTTGATGACCATTTCACCGGCGTCGTTTCTCGTCGCCATCCATCCCTGGACCTTGAGCCCGTTCGCCGGGTTTACCATGGTGCCGTCCTTGTCGAGACTGAACGTGCCGGCCCTGGTATAATACTGTTTGTCCCCTTCGGAAACCACGAAGAACCCGTCGCCTGAAATGGCCAGGTCGGTCTGGTTGCCCGTGGTCTGCAGGCTTCCCTGGGTGAAGATACGGTCAATCGAAGCGATGGTCATGCCCAGCCCGACCTGCTTGGGATTAACTCCGCCCTTGTTTTCCTCGGGCTTGGCGGCTCCGGCAATCGTCTGCGAGAGCATGTCCTGGAAAGTTACCCTGCTTGATTTAAAACCATAGGTGTTGACGTTGGAAATGTTGTTCCCGATAACGTCCATTCTGGTCTGATGGTTTTTCAGGCCGGATACACCGGAATACAGTGATCGCATCATAGTGGTAAAGCTCCTAAATATCGAGTATAGTATTAATATCGTTTTTTTCTTTCATAACGTTTAGTTATTCTTTGCCCTGTGTCTCTTTTTGTGCTTCGGACACGGAGTGTATGTCATTAAGCGATACGTTTTCGCCGCCGACCCTGACCATGACTTCGCCGTTGTTGAACACGATCGATGAGACGACGCCGGTTACTCTCTTCTGGGTCGCAGGATTGAACGCATCAACCTGTTTTCCCAGGAGTTTATACGCTTCAGACGACTGGCTGCTGCGGGTGAGCGACTTGAATTCCCGGTTCATGTTGGTCATCTGTTCCAGGGAAGAGAACTGCGCCATCTGCGCGATGAACTCCCTGTCTTCCATGGGGCGTGTCGGGTCCTGGTGCTTGAGCTGGGTGACCAGGAGTTTTAAAAACGCGTCCTTGTCGAGGGAACCTTTTTCCCCGGTCGGTTTGGACGCGCCCGCGCCCAGTTTGCGGTTCGCTTCCTGGGCCTGTATGTTCGCCCGCGTCATTTCCTGGGAGGTCATCGGGATGTCCATGGTGCGCTCCTATATAATCATGTTAATTGACCCGTTGTGGGCCATAACCGTGTTGATTTCGAATTCAGCGCTCATGTCTTTCGGTTCAAAGAACAGCGCCCTGTCGCTGTTTTCGCGTGTTTCGCGTCCGGGGTCATTCTGGTGGCTGCTTACGTTCACCTGGAACTCGCCAACGCTGATTCCCGATTCCGTGAGCTCCTGCCTGATCTGCTCGAGGTTTTGAAGCAGAAGCACCCTGGCTTCAGGCGTCTCGACCAGGAACCGTCCGTGCAGCACGCCCTGCTCGAGCCCAAGGTTGATATTCACGGCGCCCAGTTCGCGCGGATGCAGTTTCAGGCTGAACGACGCGTTCCTTCCGTCTTTTACCACGACTTTCGCGCGGTCTATCATGGAATCGACCTGTTCCCTGAAGCGGTGATTCGTTATTGCCGGGGCAGCGGTGTTTTTGTCAGCGCCGCGCTCGAGTGCCGATTTGAACGCGTTTATGTTCCAGGTATTGCCCTGCCGCTCGTCGCTGTTCCTCTGCTCGCCGGGGGTGTAGCCCCTGGCCTCGGGTTTGTGTTCCGCGGAAAGGATTTTTTCGGTCACGGGCTGCGCCAGGTCGTGGTCACGACGGGCCTCTTCCCGAGCCGATATTTTTTTGGTCAGTTCCTGCAGGATGTTTTTAATGAAATGTATCTGCGTTTTTTCCTCAATGCCGGTGTTGTGCCGGGATTCCAGTGCAGCGAGTTTCTGTTCCAGTGATTTGATCATGCCCAGGAGCTGCCTCTTCCCGTCATCCGCCTTGTGCGGATTCTGCATCTTTTCCCTTATCTCTTTGAGGTCTTCGATCAGAACTGAAGTTCTGGTTCCGCCGGAAAGCTTATCGATGACTGAATCGATATTTTTGATGATCGAGTCCATATCATCCAGCATCAGGTCTTTGGTTTTTTTGACCGCATCATCCTTTTTAATAAGCGGGTCTTTTTTAGCGTCGACCTTTATGTTTTTTTCGCCGGCAATGTTCTTAACGCCCTGTTCTTCTGTTTTGCGGGCGGATTTACCGTTCTCCTGGGCGCTGTCGGCATCACCGGTTTCCCTGTTTTTTTTGGCGTTCTCGCTGATATTCTGCGCGTACGGTTCGTTTTTTTCGGAAAGCGGTCTGATCTCGTCTTTATTATTGATGCCGGTTATTTCGTCTTTCGGCTGTGCTTTTCTGTCATTAATGGAGTCGTTGACCCCGGGTTCCGGGTATTTTTCAGGACGGGTTTCGTTCATGGTGTTTTTCAGTATTGCATCGAATCCCGTGGATTGAGACATTGATTCCGCTGCTGAAGGCTCTCTGACAATCGATAGGAGGTTTTCCCCGCCGGGGGTTATTCCTGTGACTGAATTCATCTTATACCATCCTGTATTATGCTACTTCCCTGTTTTCAGCCCTGGATTGATGTAAATCAAGGACACACTTGGTATACTATCTTATCGTGTATTAATGAAATATTCTAAATTCAAAATTAGTAAAAAAGGCATTGAATTAATTATGGGGTATTTATAGTGCGTATATGAAATCATGACCGGTGATTGATTTAAAAAATATCTTTCACGGGGGGATGAGGGTATAGATAAAAAGTATTTTAGTATATTGAAATATTCTTAATTGCTTTGTAACTGTTGCTCATCAGGGGTATCTATGTAGGTACCACCGTGTTTTAAGGGGGATTGACCCATTCACATAAAGACAAAAGGAATGGAGGAGGCTGTATGTGGGATTATACTGATAAAGTCAAGGAACTGTATAAAAACCCGAAAAATGTCGGGAAAATAGAAAACGCGGATGTCGTTGCTGAAGTGGGCAGCATAGCCTGCGGTGATGCATTGAAGCTTTATTTAAAGGTGGATGACAATGATGTGATCACCGACGCCAAGTTTGAGACGTTCGGGTGCGGCAGCGCCATCGCGTCGTCGTCGGCGCTTACCGAAATGATCAAGGGAAAGACTGTGGATGAAGCTGAAAAGATAACGAACCGCGACATCGCCGATTATCTCGGCGGCCTTCCGGAAGAAAAAATGCACTGTTCGGTCATGGGCAAGGAAGCGCTTAATCTGGCCATTGCGGAACTGCGCGGCGAGGTCGAAGTGCAGGGTTACAATGACCACGACGGCGAGATCATCTGCAAGTGTTTCGGCGTTGAGGACACGCTGATCAGAAAGACCATTCGCGAAAACAACCTCAAAACCGTTGAGGACGTGACCAATTACACCAAGGCCGGGGGCGGCTGCGGTTCATGCATTCACAAGATCGAGGACATCCTCGGCGAGGAGCGCGAGTTCGCGGTAGTATTCAGGGAAAAGGAGCAGGAGCAGGCGAAGAGCCTCACCAACATCAAACGCATGCAGCTTGTTGAGGAGACCATTGCGGACATCATTCGTCCCCAGCTGCAGAAGGACGGGGGGGACATCGAGCTTCTTGATATAGACGGCAAGCGCGTGTTTGTGGCCCTCAGGGGCAGCTGTTCAAACTGCGTGCTTTCGGACGTTACCCTCAGGAACCTGGTGCAGGACCGCCTCAGGGAGTTCGTTGAGGAAGAAATTGTCGTGGTAGAAGGGAAGTAGGGGTGACGGCCATGCAACGATACATTTATCTTGATAACAACGCGACGACCATGCCCGCGCCTGAAGTCGTTGACGCGATGCTGCCTTTCATGACCGGGCGTTACGGGAACCCCTCGAGCATGCACGCGTTCGGCGGCCTTGTGGGCAAAGATATCGAGAACGCGCGGGCGAACGTCGCCCGCTTTATCGGCGCTGACCATGAGTATGAGATCGTTTTTACCAGCGGAGGGACCGAGAGCGACAACATGGCCATTATGGGCGTCCTTTCCTATTTCCGGGATAAGAGGCATGTGATCACCTCGCGGGTCGAGCACCCGGCAGTGCTTTCCCTGTGTAAGAAGCTCGAGCGTGACGGTTACCGCGTGACCTATGTTCCGGTCGACCGCGAGGGCAGCCTTGACGTTGATTTTCTCAAATCAGCGGTCGACGATGATACCGCTGTTGTTTCGGTCATGTACGCCAATAACGAGACCGGCGTGATCTTTCCCGTTGAGGAGATCGGCGCGTTTCTTAAAACCAGGGGTGTCCCGTTTCATGTTGACGCGGTACAGGCCGCGGGCAAGATCCCGGTTGACGTCAACAAAATCAACTGCGACCTGCTGTCCCTTTCCGCGCACAAGTTCCACGGGCCCAAGGGCGTGGGCTCGCTCTATGTCCGCAGGGGCACGCGCATCCGTCCCGTATCGTACGGCGGGCACCAGGAAAGGGGACGGCGGCCCGGAACCGAAAACGTCCCCGGGATCATCGGCATGGGTACCGCAGCGGACCTGGCCCTGAAGCATCTTCCCGATTATGACACCACGGTCCGGGCCATGCGCGACCGGCTCGAGCAGGGCCTTCTGTCGGGGCATAAGAACGCGGTGCTCAACGGGAACCGGGAGCGGCGCGTGCCGAACACGACCAATATCGGTTTTGAGTTCATCGAGGGCGAGGCGATCCTTCTGTATCTCGACGAGAAAGGGGTGGCCGCCTCATCCGGGTCAGCCTGCTCATCCGGCTCGCTCGAGCCGTCGCATGTTCTGCGCGCCATGGGGGTGCCGTTTACGTCCGCCCACGGCTCGATCCGTTTCAGCCTGAGCCGCTTTGTTTCCGGGAACGACATTGACTATGTGCTTTCGGTGATGCCGGAGATCGTCAACCGCCTGCTCGAGATTTCGCCTTACTGGGACAGCGCGAAACAGGAGCCGCTCCCGATCAACCTGTGAGAGTCCGGGATCGGCGAACGTGAACAGCTAAAGCGGTCAAGGACCTGCCACTTCAGGGCCGTGACATCAACCAGGGCTTTCCACTGGACCAGTACATCCATCCCGTCGATCGTTACCAGAATGTAGCCGTGGTACTTGTTATTGTGATACGCGCAGGTCGCCCTGCCGCCTGCTTTATAGGTACCTGACCAGGTGCGCAGCTTTCCGCCGCCGGTGCCCGCGATTATCTGCCACACCGGATTTCCTTTGCGGTCACGTATTAAGGCGCGATTGTAAAAATGGTCGTGTCCGCAGAAATAAATTTTGCCTCCATGCGTGCCGATGCTGTCCCAGAACAGGTCGCGCTTTTCCGGATAAAATGACAGATTGTCCTTATGGTCCGTTTCAAACGCGGGCTCGTGGCCGAAAAGAAAAAGATGAGGCTGCCTGTTCCTGGATAATTCTCCGTCAAGCCATTTCTGGTCAACCCGGTGTTGCCCGCCTGAATACTGGTCAAGGCCTATAATACAGGCGTTTTTATGAACCACCGTGTAAGTAAGGCCTTTTTCGTTTTCAGGCCCGTTCAGGGGGGTGTATGGTTTTATGAGCGCTTTCATGAATTCTTTTTTAAGCTGTTCGAGTTCTCCCTTCTGCGGTTCAAAACGGGCCGGAAGCGGCGGCAGCGCCAGGCGTTCTGGCCCGCTGTCGTGATTGCCCCGTACGGCAAAGACTTTGATTCCGCTGGTGAAGACCGGCGCCATCACCCGGTTCCAGTTTTGATACTGGGTGGCGAACCCAGTACCGCCATTTTTAAACCAGCCGTTAACCAGGTCACCTGAAACCAGTACGAGGTCCGGCTTCTCCGCAGTTATATCTTTTACCATGGCGGCCAGTATTTCACTGTTGATGCACAACGGGTTCCGGTCTTTTTTGCTGCCGCTCTGGGTATCACTGATCACGGCGAATTTCCAGACAGGGGGCCGGTCTGCAGCAACCCTGTCCGTGCTGCTGAACGCACCGGTGATTATAATCGATAACAAGATCAGGGCATGGATGATACGGGCTTTCCTGTTCATGGTTTCCTTTTCGCAGGCGAAACGCTTCATGCGGCCTGGCGAATCTGTTTAATCGTAATTGATGCGTAATAGACGCAAAATCCCGCTATAATCCCCGGAAGGATTTCATAGATGTATGATGTATACTCAAACCGGTAACGCCAGATGAGCACAGTGGCGATTCCCGACATGATCATCAGTATCGCGGTGGCGGAACTCACCTGTTTTTTTAACGCGCGCAGGATCATTAAGGGGCCGAGTCCAGCGCCGAGTGCCGACCAGGAAATAGTGACCAGCGCGAAAACGCTTTTCGGCCCGTAAAGGGCGAAGCCGAGTGCGAATGCCGTGATGAACAGGGTGCCGAGTTTTGTTTTAAAACGTGAGTCGCCCAGCTTCGGCGCGATGTCCTGCGTCAGGGCCGCGCCGCATGAAAGTATCTGTGAATCAGCGGTTGACATGGTGGCGGCGAACAGCCCGGCGAGAATGAGGCCCACGAATATTGCGGGCATAAGCTCAAGAGAAAGCATCGGCAGCGCGAGTTCCGGATCAAATGCCGCGGTATCGGGGATCATAATGCGGGAATACAGGCCCACGAGGACCGAGGCCGCAGAAAAAGGAACATACCACGAGAAATACGCTCTGCGCGCTTTTTTCATCTGGTCAGAGGAGCTGATCGCCATTGTGCGGATCTGCATATGCGGCTGCCCGATCACGCCGATTCCCGCGGCGAACCAGCCGAGCACATACAGGGTCGGCCCGAATGCGAGGTTTTCAGGGAACAGCGTCATCAGCGCGGGATCTATCTTTTCAAGCTTGCTGAAGAGTGAGAAGAAACCGCCGGTATGATACATCGCGATTCCGAGCAACAGTGACATCGATACAAGCATAACCATGGCCTGGGTAACATCCGTCCAGATTGAGGCTCTTATCCCGCCGGCGACACAGTACATAAAAACTATGACCGCGCCTATGATCGCGCCGGTTGAATAGTCCCATCCGAATAACACGTGGAGTGCCTTTCCCCCGGCATTCAGCTGCGCGGATGAATAAACAGCCAGAAGTACTATGGTCACGATGCCCGCTGTTTTAATTATGGGGATGTTCGTATAATCGCTTCCTGTTCCGAGAAACGCGGGCACGGTTTGAGCCTGAACCGCTTCGCTCTGTTTTCTTATTTTTTTATACAGGTAGAGCCACATGAGATAATCGCCTGTTATCCATCCGATCGTGACCCATATCGATGACAACCCGAATTCATAGGTGAAACCGATAAGCCCGATGAACATATAGCCGCTCGTGTTGGTTGCCGCAGCTGACAGGCTGGCAAGAAGCGGATGTACGTTTCTGCTGGCGATCAGATAGTCTTCGGTCGTGTTTCTGCTTTTGACGACCGAGAGGACGCCGATCACAATGAACATCGAGAGAAAAGCAAGAAATGTTATCGCAGTAGTATTCATGTGATCAAACTGATAGAATGTTTACTCCCCTTATTATTATACCGTGACCTGTTTCAATCCGTTAAGGTAAACACACGGCATGTCGGTCCTGATAAAGCATATAATTGCTTCATCAAAGACATCCATCTCCCGCTGTGGTTGAGGCCTTTTACAGCCTCAGAATGATTTCAGTATTGTAACGTTGTTTCTGTTCCTGTGCGTGCTGCACAGAAAAGCGGATTTTATAAAACGGGACGTATTAATATGTTGCTGTGACTTCTTTTTGCCATAATGAAAATTGTTGGCAAATACTTTTCTTTTTTTTTTTGCCGTGTTCGGAAATTTTGCAGGATTACCGTGATCCAGCGCCGAAGACCTCGATGTCCGGCAGGTTGCGATGGGCTTCTCTGTAGTCAGTAAACTTTGTTAACAGATCTTTAATGCAGTAGATCGGCTCGTGCCATATTTCCGGAAAAATATATTCCCCGGGCATCGAGTTGTCAAACGCGAGACATTCTTCGGGCGGATTGAACTGCGCGTTGACGTCCTTTTTATTGCCGCGGGGGTCAATCCTGTACCAGCCGTATTCCTGAAGATATACCGCGGTGAGCCCGTGAAGGCAAAACGGCCGGTCGAACTTATCAAATGAAAGGCGCTGATAGCACAGGCCGGACGGGATTGAGTTCGCGCGCAGTAATGCCGCCAGCAGATGACTTTTCGCGTAGCAGAATCCGGTTTTGTGGATTAACACATCCGATGCCCTGTAGGTCACCGGATTCATATCATAATCAACGCAGTGAAATATTTCGTCGCGCACAAATTCAAAACAGTTTTTAATCAATTCCATCGTATCGCCGGATAGCGAAGCTATTTCTCTGGCCTTGACGGATACGATGGGATTATCGTAATCAATGGCCTCAGAAACAGCTAAATATTGTGCGAGTTTATTGTTCATTTATTTTCCGGGATTCATAACGTGATCGGTTCACCGTTATCGGTATCGCTAAATCTTCTTTCCATGCACCAGAAAAGTTTAAAAGGAAGGCCCTTTGTGTCAATAATAAATATTTTAACAGCATTAAAGAGTCGAATGTCAAAAGTGATATATATTCCTGGACAATAATGATTGCAGGTTTTTTGCAGTGTTACCGTAAATGTTGAATTATTCCGCATTTAAAAACTTGAGCGCGACAGTTCAGAGCTTATTCCTTGTAGTATGTCACTACACGCATAAATTCTTCTTGAAATTTCAGCTGCCGCTGATATGTTTTCCGCAATGTGAATTTTTCCTGCTTTATTGTTCCTGATTTTACGCTCAACGTTAATTGAATGTCTTAAAACGGTTTTATTTGAGGAGGCCCTGATGATTGGTAAAAACAGCAGCATCGTTGTGGTCGGTACCGGCGCCATAGGCGGGGTAACCGCGGCTTTGATGAAAAACGCCGGGTTCAATGTTGAGGTTGTGTGCAAATATCCTGACCTTGCTGAAAAAATAATCCATCAGGGAATCCATGCTTTCGGCATACGGGGGGATGTGCAGGTGCCCATGCCGGCAGTGGCGACAGTGAAGGAGCTTTCCGGCAAAAAGGACGTCGTCTTCCTGGCGACCAAGGCCACTGACATGCTTCAGGCCGCACGTGACCTGCTTCCGTTTCTTAACGATTCATCGGTTGTGGTCTCACTGCAGAACGGCCTGTGCGAGGACGCGATCGGCGAGGTCGTGGGCAGACACCGGACCATCGGCTGTGTCGTCGGCTGGGGCGGGACCATGCATTCTCCCGGCGAGGTCGAAATGACTTCAAGCGGAGAATTCATCATCGGCAACATCGACCACAGGCCGGACGACAGGCTTGTTCCCATCAAGCAGATGCTTGACACGGTCCTGCCGACGATTATCACTGAAAACACAATCGGCCACCTCTATTCGAAGCTGATCATCAATGCCTGCATCACGTCCCTGGGCGCGCTGTGCGGCCTGTACCTCGGGCAGATGCTATCGCGCGCGAAGATCAGGAGAATATTCATGGCGATCATGAAGGAGGCGATCGCTGTCGCCGACGGGATGGGCCTCAGGGTCGAGCCTTACAGCGGGAAGCTTGATTATTATAAGCTTACCGGGAACGATTCAGCTACGGCAAGACTGGCCGCGCACCTGCTTATCATGGTGATCGGCATCAAATACCGACGCCTTAAATCATCAAGCCTGCAGTCCCTTGAGCGCGGCAAGCCGACTGAAATCGATTACCTGAACGGATACATCTGCGCGCAGGGTGATCGTCACGGGGTTGACACGCCGGTCAATGACGCCGTGGTCAAAATGATCAGGGAGATCGAACAGGGCGCGCGCGCCATCAGCATTAAAAATTTCAGTGAACCTGAATTCGGCGCTTTTTAAGTCGAGAAAAATGCACATAAAAAGGCCCGCCGTAAAGCGGGCCCTGGTCCTCAGTTCTGTTCGCCGGGAGGGTCGTGCCTCTTGCGGATGAAGTCACTTCCGTGTTTGAGCCCGTCTTTGCGCGCCTGCCCGGCAGTGATAAACCTGCCGATGAGCAGGATGTGTTCCTCAGGCGGCAGCTTCTTGAACGCCACCTCTTTGAGAAATTTTCCCACCGTGCTCTTTATCACTTTTTGTTTCTCCGGCGAACCGGCGTAGCAGACCACGGCCACGGGAGTGTCAGAGGGATAATGGCGCGCCAGCTTGCCGAAAAAATCCGGGTAATCCAGATGCATGGTGTACACGATCATTGAACTGTTCAGCGCCATCAGCTTTTCATTGACGTCCTTTCGGCCGGGCCAGTCGTCCATGGTTATAATCACCGAGCTCGTATCGTAGCCGAATGTCGGGCTCATCTTTACCGCCGCGGTTGCCGCCTGGAACGAACCGACTCCCGGCACAATTTCTGTCGGAATGTCCGAGGGAAGAAGCTCAAGGTGATAGGTCGTTCCGTATATCATGGCGTCACCTGACTGAAGATAGGCAACGCTTTTTCCGGCGTACACTGCTTCGGTGATCTTCTTGACGGTTTCTTCCCTGATCTTCCGGTTTTTTTCGGCAAGCTTTCTCCTCTTGGGGTCTTTGATCGTTTTGGGGTCAATACCCAGCCCGATGCGCGCTGAATGCCGGAACACCCATACTTCTCTGGCCCCGATCAGGTCTTTCCACATATCCCGTTCGTATTCGTTTTCAAGTAAAATCAGCTCAGCTTTTTTTATGACCTCAAGCGCGCGCAGGGTTATCAGGTCTGCTTCGGTACCCATGCCCACAATGTAAAATTTGCCAGCGGGTTTCGTCTGTTTCGCCCATCCGGCAAGTTGAAACCCCATGATTAGAATAATGACAGTGATGATTGAGAGTTTTTTTCGCATAGCTGTATCCTTTTGTTTCAGAGTGTTATGCAATTGTTAAATTTAGCAGAATATCTGTCAACTTTTTCTATCAATTATGCACGTCGGCAGGACGCTTCGCGGTGCGCTGTACGATTATCGAGACAGGTGATCATTGCCGCTGGATGAAACCGTAAAATAATGGATGCTTTAATGCAGGATACACCGTACATTAGCCGCGGTCATGCGGGCCGTGTTGACGTTACAGCACGGATAAAGCGGCCGTTTACCTGACTACTTCGTTGATCAGCTTGCCAAGGGTCTGGTCGTGCGTGGTGATGCTTTTCTGGTTCGCTTCGTAGCTGCGCTGTACCTCGATCATGTCGACCATTTCACGCACGATGTTCACGTTTGATTTTTCCAGAAATCCCTGCACGACCTTCAATTCAGCAGGAGGAAGCGGAGGCCCTGAGAATTCGGTCTCGCGGTAGAGGGACTCTCCCTCTTTTTTTATTTCGCGGATGTTTTCGAAGTCGACGAGCCTGAGCCTGTCGATGACAACCGGGTCGCTCCAGTTGTTGCTGTCCATGCCCACGGGATCGCGCGGGTCAAGGGAGATGCCTTCGTTGACCACGACCTCGCCGCGTTCGTTCACGATGAAATTGTTCTTCTGCACGCGGATGATGCCGTTTTCGCCCATGACCGGGTAGCCGTTGTGGTTTACCAGTATGCCTTCCTGGTTGATGGTGAATGACCCGTCCCTGGTATAGCGCTCGCCGCGCTCGGTCATGACCGTGAAAAAGCCCTGTCCTTCAAGGGCCATGTCAAAGCTGTTTTCGGTCCTCTGGAGCGAGCCCTGGGTGAATTCGGTATAGACCTCGTTCACCTCGACGCCGGTCCCCAGCTTGCCGACAAAGGGCATGTTGTCATATGATCCGGCAGGAGTAATGCCCAGGCCGCTCTCGTTGATCCGTCTGATCAGCATGTCCGGAAACGCCTTGAAAAGGGTCAGGTCTTTTTTGAAACCGGTTTTGTCAACATTGGCAAGATTGTTGGCCACCACGTCAAGCCTGGCCTGCTGGGCGATCATGCCGCTCGCGCTGTTGTATATCCCTCTGAGCATTGTTTTCTCCTCTCTTCTCTTGAATCTTATCGGCAAAATGCCCGGGGATATAAATAAATTCCTTTAACCAAGTTCAAGTTCACGGGAAAGGTCACGTTTTATCGAAGCGTCAATTTCGATGATCGGTTCAATGCCGCCGGTGAAAACAGGGGTGTGTTCATCCATTTTCTTCTTTATTATATCTGGGATGTCCATAAACCCGATTTTACCCGCGAGAAAGGCCGAAACGCATACTTCATTGGCCGCGTTCATCAGGCAGGGCATGCTTCCCCCTGCTTTTCCCTCTTCGTACGCGAGCTTGAGGCAGGTGAAGGTCCCGGTATCGGGGCGGTCGAACTGCAGCGGGCCGATCGCGGTGAGGTCAAGGGGGTCCAGCTGGCCTCCGGCACGCTCGGGAAAGGTCAGCGCGTACTGAATGGGAAGCTTCATGTCAGGCGGGCCGAGCTGGGCCATGACCGATCCGTCAACGAATTCAACAAGGGAGTGGATGATGCTCTGGGGATGGATCACCACCTCGATCCGGTCATAATCGATGCCGAAGAGCATCCTGGCCTCGATCACCTCAAGGCCCTTGTTCATCAGTGTTGCCGAATCGATCGATATTTTTTTGCCCATGTTCCAGCGGGGATGTTTCAGCGCCTCAGCCGGGCTGACGCTGCGCAGGCCCGCCCGGTCGCGGTTCCTGAACGGGCCGCCCGAACAGGTCAGGATGAGCCTCCTCGCGTGTTTCGGTTTTTCGCCGTTCAGGCACTGGAAGATCGCCGAATGTTCCGAATCAACCGGAAATATCTTCGCGCCTTTCTCTTCGGCGGTTTTCATCACCAGGTCGCCCGCGGCGACCAGGGTCTCCTTGTTCGCCAGCGCGACATCCGTCCCTGCTTTCAGCGCCGAGAGCGTGGGAAGGATTCCGGAGCTGCCGACCAGCGCGTTGAGAACCATGTCAAATCCGGCGCTGCGGCTGATTTCATCAACGCCCTCCATGCCCCTGAGCACGGTCAGCCTGGGCATCCTTTTTTGAAGCTCAAGGGCTTTCTTTTCATCAACAACGGCCACGACCGGAATATCGTGTTCCCTGACCTGCCGCTCCAGCACGTCGATGTTCTCGTTGCAGGTCAGCGCCCTGGCCCTGAAGTCGTCCCTTCTGGCGCGTATGACCTCAAGGGCCTGGACCCCGATGCTTCCGGTGCTGCCGAGGATCGCTATGTCTTTCATGGTATGCTCCTCAAGAATGGTATGCGCAGTGCCTACTTTCGCGGCGGTACAGGGCAAGGGCCATGAGCGGAAAATACCGCCGGTAATTGTCGTAATTGATCAGCGCGGTGTTGTTGAACAGCCCGACCAGGGACTCCTCGGGCCAGTCGCCGTTCTCCCGCTGTTTTTTCACCAGGAATTTTACCGCACGCTGGACCGACGGCGAAGAAGAAAGGCCCGCGCGCACCAGCGCCATGAGCGCCCATGCCGTGTTCACCACCTGGCTCTTCTCGTGGTCGACCCAGCGCCCGTCCCTGCATGAGAGGTGGCTTTCGCCCCATCCGCCGTCTTCACGCTGCCGGTCCAGGAGAAAGGCGCACGCGCGCATGACCTGCGGTGACCCTTCCGAAAAGCCCGCGTCCATGAGGCCGTTGACCGCGAACCAGGTCCCGTAGCTGAAGCACACGGCCCAGCACCCCTTGAATCCGCCGTCGGGGCGCTGCTGCGCCAGAAGGAACCGGGCGCCGCGGGTCATCGCCTTTTCAATTTTTTTTCTTTTCGGCCCGCGGTAATTGTTTCTGACCAGGGACAGCAGCTTCAGGCACGAGGAAGTGCATTCAACGTGCGAATAGTCAACCATGATGTCCGCGAAAACGCTCGAGGGATTGAGCTTCTCCAGCCACAGCCCGCCGAGCCTTTTTTCATAGGTCGCCCATCCTCCGTCGCTGTTCTGGTATTTCAGGATGAAGTCGATGCTCTGCTCAAGGTCGGCCCAGGGTATGCGCTGTTCAGGGCTGATCATGTCCCTGATCGCGTGCTGGGCGAGATACCCTTCTGCGGTGCAGTCCGTGACCGGCCAGCCCTGTTCGCGGTCGCTGAAAGGCCAGGCCCCTTTCCGGGTCTGGCGGAAATAGCGGCCTGCTTCGGCAAGGTCGTCGGTTATCCGGTTTTTTTTAATGAAGCAGTGGGCCTGCTCAAGGGACCTCCGGTAATCTTCTTTTTTCCCGGTCGCAGCGATCGCCTGGACCGCGAAGGCGGTGTCCCACAGGGCAGTCGAGTTGTAGCCGTTTATCTTCAGCCCGTCGTTTCCGTAGAAGCGGTATTTTTTCATCCCCTCAATGCCCAGCTTGAAGTGCACCGAGCCGCTGTCCCTGTAATAGTGGGCCAGCGTGTTCAGGGTCCGGTTCACGGGGCCGATCCCGTAGTAAAAGGTCGAGGTCTCCTCGTACAGGATGTGCCGGTACACCAGGTCCAGGGCCCTTTTCCTGAGCGCCTTGGAATGAATTTTTTCGTACGCGCAGAGCGCGATATTGATGCGTTTGAACAGGGGTGTATAGGGACGGTAGTCGTCCTCCGGGCACACGGTGTTGCGGTGTTTTTTGAAGGGGATGCTTTCGTATTCCTCACAGTAAATTTCACGGCGCAGTTCCCGCACCAGGGTGTTTTCCGGAGTCCGCGCCCGCAGCCCGTACAGGTAGGCCATGGGAAGGTACACCATGCGGGCGTGGCACCACATCTTCGAAGGATGGAACGGGAGCCGCGACGGGAGCATGAACAGTTCGGGCTGGAGCGGGTTCAGGCCCTCGTAGGGATACAGGTTCATCAGCGCGAGGTAAAACTTCCCCCAGCTTGACGCGCCCAGAGCGCCGCCACGGTCTTTTATCCATTTTCTCATGGGCACCAGGTATGGATCGTCCCGGTTAACGCCGAGTATGCGAAGCGCGACATAGCTCAGCACCGTAGTGAACATCCTTCCCTCGTCCTCGGGATGCATGCCGATGCTTCCGTCATGCCGCTGGACCTTCCGGTAATAGGCGATGAACTTTCCCGAATCGCTTCCGCTGACGGGCTCGCCCGCGACATGGCACGTGATTATATACATCGGGATCAGGAAAATCGTCCCGCCGTAATCGCCCTGCCACGAGCCGTCTTCATTCTGAAGGGATTCAAGGAAAGAAAGAGCCCGGTCAATGGCTCTTTCGGTCTCAATCGGGGAAATGGTTTCCTCCGCTTTTCTGTCCATAACGCTCTCCCTGTCTTTGCTATGGCATGGTTTTTATCGCCTGCCTGAAATATTCGAAGTCGTTGAAAAACTCGTTTTTCTCGCCGTTTTTATTGCTGAAGAAGTCCCTGACCGTTTCACGGTAGCCTTCCCAGAAACTGCCGCTGTAGATTTCCTCCTGGAGCTCCTCGTAGATGGCCAGCATCTCTTTCTTCCACTGCGGGTCGATCCGCACGGCTTTTTCGGCCTGCCTGTGGCAGTAGCCGCAGCGGTCGCAGTCCCTGTCCTGGCATCCCTGCTTTTTAAAGAAATCGATGAAGCCGTCGAGCTTCCGGTTGTCGATGTACACCGGGTTGTCTCCCATGAGCGGAAACAGCACGTTCCCCTTTTCGCCGAACTTGACCACCTTCATGAACTTGATCAGGTTCACCGCTTTGGGCTTCATGAAATACTTGAACATCCTCCGCCGCGAGAACGCGTCCTTTTCGCGTTCGGTGAACTTGTTGTAGGGATACGCGTAATTCTGGATGATGTCCATCAGGTTGCCGTCATACCTCCGGTTGTAATAGGCCCTGACCCGTTCGAGCAGAATCGCCGTGGGCGTGTTGCGCTCCACGATCTTGAAGTTTTCGTATCCCATGTCCTCGTAGATTTTGATGTCTTCAGGCCGTATCCAGTTCGCCCTGAGGTAATTCACGGGGTCGGTCAGGCGGATGTAATTGCAGTAGAGCGAGCAGAAGTCCAGCGGAAACCCCTTTGATTTTTTCTGCGAGGCCGAAGACAGGTTGACCGCGTGGTTTCCCGCGATGGCGCAGTCCTGCCTGCACCAGTTGTTCACGATCAGCTGCAGCTCGACGTCGTCGCCCGCGGCCTTTTTCATCCCCTCGAGCACTTTGAATTCGCGGTGGATGTTTACTTCCGAGATGACGATGTAGTCCGCGCCCGCGTCCTTCCAGAACCGTATCTTTCGCGGCGTGTCGGTGTACCGGTGCGAGCTCACCCTGACCTTGAGGCGCGGGTAACGCCGCTTGATCAGCTTGAGAAAGAACATGTTCGACACGGTAACCGAATCGACGCGGATGCTGTCGAGCCATTCAAGAAGCTCGTTCATGTTTTTCTGCCCTTCGGTGGTGAATTCCATGTTTCCCATGGATGACGCGTTGAGAAGGTAGTTGAATTCAATGCCCCTGTCATGGGTCGCTTTCACGTATTTTTCAAGATCGCTTCTTCCCACTTCGGGAAGGTAAAAAGACGGCCTTCCTCCCCCGAAATAGTCCGCGGTCAGTTTTCCGAATATTTCATACACCGGGTATGGCTTGAGCCCTTCAAGCAGGTCGTAATCGAAATTGCATGCGACTGAGAATTTCATACTGTTACTGTCTCCTTCTGATTCGTAATGGTGTTCATGGTTTTACCAGTCTGATCCCGTTTTTCTGACTTCGCTTTCGCCGGCGAACGCGTTCTGAAAGTACGGGTCCTGTTCGTTGATCTTCAAGAGCGATGACTCGATGTCTACTTTCGTGTCAATGCATCCGTCTTTGACCAGGGGGATGATGGTCACTTCGGGTGCGTGCACCGCGTCGCTGCAAAAGAGTTCCTTCACGTTTTCAATGCCTTCGCTCAGCTCTTTTTCGCAGGCGACCGCTATGATTGCCCGGGGCCTGGTTTTTTTGACGTATTTCAGCGCAAGCGATCCCCCGGGGGCGATGCACACGCCCTTGAACCCCTGCATGATCGCGGCCTTTCTGAGAATGTTGATCTGGCACTCGCTGTTGCACTCACGGCATACCAGTCCGTCGTCGTCCGCTGCCGCCTTGCAGGTCGCGCTGACCCTGAGGCAGTGGGGCAGGAGCAGGATGGTCTCGCTGCGCGGCACCGGCGTTTTGTGCGGCTCTCTTTTTTTACTGTGGCGTTTGTCCCCTGATTCTTTGAGGTCTATGGTTTTGATTGTTGCAGCCATGGTTATTTCTCCTCTTTTGTGATAAGTTTGGTGCGATGAAGGTCTTCTATGGTGCGGGCGCCGGTGCAGAACATGGCGCGCCTGAGTGTTTCTGTTATGACAAAAAGGACGGACGATACCGCTTCCGCTGATTCGCACGCGGCCTTGAACAGGGGCAGAGCGATGCCGGCAAGGTCGGCTCCCAGGGCCAGGGCCTTCGCTGCATCGATGCCCGAGCGGATGCCGCCGCTGGCGATAAGCGGAAGTCCGGGCGCGCCTTTTCCCGCGAGGACGATCGATTCCGCGGTGGGGATTCCCCATGAAGAAAATGCCCTGGCCATGCTGTTCCACGCCCGGTCCGGCGAGCGGTGCGCTTCGACTTCGCTCCAGGAGGTCCCTCCGGCGCCGGCAACGTCCAGGCAGCTCGCCCCGGCGTTCGCCAGGTCACGGGCCGCTTCCTCCGAAATGCCGAAGCAGACTTCCTTGATGATCACCGGTACCGGCATGCACCGGCATATCCCCTCGATCTTTTTGAGGAGCCCCGAGAACCGCGTGTTCCCTTCGGGCTGAATGGCCTCCTGCAGGGGGTTCAGGTGCAGGATGAGCGCGTCCGCCTGGATCATTTCCACGGCGCGCAGGCATTCATCCGCCCCGAACCCGTAATTGAGCTGGACCGCGCCCAGGTTCGCGCAGAGAAAAATATCAGGAGCGAGGTCCCTGATTTTAAACGAAGCCTCGCAGGCGGGGTCTTCAAGGGCGCATCGCTGCGACCCGACCCCCATGGCCAGGCCGTATTCCCGGGCGGCCCGCGCCAGGTTCCCGTTGATCACTCCCGCTTCGTCAACGCCGCCGACCATCGATGAGATGAGGATCGGCGCACTGAGCCGTTTGCCGAGAAATGTCACCGAGAGGTCGACATCCTCAAGGTCGATTTCCGGTATGGCCCGGTGGGTCAGGCGGTAGTTCTCAAGGCCGGTCGTTATTTCAGGGTACTCAACGCTCCTGTTTAAAGATATTTCAAGGTGCTCAAGCTTTCGGCTTCTGTTGACGGCCTCGGTCGCGATGTTGCGTACGTTCATGAAAGACCTCCGTTATCGGTTAGCTCATTCTTTTCGAGAGATTGTTGGTGATTCCCGCAAGTTCCTGTTTATATTCATCACTGACAGGAAGGCCCAGGATCAGGTCAAGGCACTCGGCGCTGTACTGCCTGACCAGGTTTTCTGCGTAACGGCGGGAGCCCTTTTTTTCCAGAAGGCCGATAACGGCCGTGATTTCCGGATTTTTTAATTCATGCTTATCGTAAATCCCGGAGATGAATTCCCTTTCTCCCGCGGACGCGTTTAAGAAGAGATGGACAATGGGAAGCGACTTTTTCTTTTTCATGATATCGCTGCCTGTTGGTTTGCCGACCACCTCGGCCGAGCCCCATATTCCCAGGATGTCGTCCCTGATCTGGAAAGCGGCGCCCATGGTCATGCCGAGCCGGTAGAACTGTTCCCATGTTTCAGGCCTGTCAGATGCCGCCATTGCCCCGGCCTTGAGCGACGCGGCGATCAGCGCCCCGGTCTTTTTCTGTATCATTGACAGGTATTCATCCATGCTGATGTCGGTCCTTCCCTCGAAACTGATGTCCAGGAACTGTCCCTCAAGCAGGGTGAGGACCGTTTCTTCAAGAAGCAGGTGCATGTCCAGAATTTTCTGCGGGTCAAGGCCGAGAGATTTATATTCATTGATGGTGAGGCCGGCTATGGCCTTTGTGGCGGTTCCGGCATTAATGGCCTGCGCTCTTCCCCATATTTTCCATACCGCGGGCCGATGGCGGCGCTCTTCGTCATTGTCCTGTATGTCATCGTGGATCAGGGAGTAATTGTGGATCAGTTCGAGAGCGGCCCCTGCCGGGAGTGCTTTCAAACAGTCGCCGCAGAGCGCTTCGCAGGCGAACAGGCACAGGCTCGGCCTGAGCATTTTTCCGGGGTTTCCCGAAAAGACGACGCCGGATTCATCGATCCATCCCAGGTGGTAACGGATCATGTCATACAGGGGCAGTCGGTACCGGTCCAGGATGCTTCTGAGCTTTACTTCGATATCATGCCGGTAGCGGCTGAATTCCTGAGGCCTGTTCATGTCAAACCCCCACTCTCTGTTTAATGGTTTCATGCCGGGTATTCGAATAAAGGTACCAGACCTGCCGCGCTATGCCGCCTGGATCAAGGCCGAACTTTGAACGCATGAAATTCTGGTTCCCGTGTTCGACGAATTCGTCAGGCAGGCCGATCTGGCTGAAAACAACATCATTGATTTTTTCGTCACAGAGAAGTTCCATCACCGCGCTTCCGAATCCGCCTGCGGCGACGTTTTCTTCGACCGTGATCAGCATTCCTGTCCTTCCGGCCAGGTCTACGATCAGGTTGCGGTCAAGAGGTTTGACGAATCGCATGTTCGCCACCGCGCAGTCAATGCCCGCGTTTTTAAGCTGCTCCGCTGCCGCAAGAGCCGGGTAGACCATTGAGCCTATGGCCAGGATCGCGCAGTCTTTTCCCGTACGGAGGATTTCACCTTTTCCGGGTGAGAGCGTCATCGCTCCTGATGCTGAAGATGTTTTTTCGGCCCCCCTGGGGTACCTTATCACGAAGGGCCTGCGCGAAGCGATGGCCGTCGCGAGGAGGTTTCGCAGCTCATTGCCGTCCTTTGGCGCGGCGATGGTGAGCCCCGGCACACACCGGAGGAAGGAGAGGTCGAATATTCCCTGGTGGGTCTTGCCGTCATCCCCAACGATTCCCGCGCGGTCAATGGCGAACACAACGGGGAGCCCCTGCAGGCAGACATCGTGAATTATCTGGTCATAGGCACGCTGAAGGAACGTTGAATAGATCGCCACGACCGGAATAAATCCCTGCGAGGCAAGGCCTGCCGCCATGGTCACCGCGTGCTGTTCGCAGATGCCCACGTCAAAGACCCTCCGGGGAAAAGTTTCCGCTACCGGGGACAGTCCGGTGCCGTCTGTCATTGCCGCTGTTATGGCTACGACCCGTTCGTTTTCATTCATGATATCAATGAGCGAGTCGGCGAAAATGCTGCTGTAGGATTTTTCCTGCTTTTCCTTTTCCCTGTGCGGCAGGACGTTTTTCACCGCCGACGGGGATATCCCGTGAAATTTGACCGCATTGTCTTCGGCCGGCGAGTAGCCCTTTCCCTTTTTGGTGATCACGTGTATGATCGCCGGGCCGTAATGCGCGTCCCTTCGTTTTTCAAGAACGTTTTCAAGCTCCGCCAGATCATGCCCGTCAACGGGCCCGATATACTGAAGCCCCATTTCTTCCCACAGCGTTCCGGGCAGCATGAATTTTTTAATGATTCTTTTTGTGTTCCCGGTAATATCGAGAAATTTTTCACCAAAGGGGAGAAGCGGTATTCTTTTGTTCAATTCGTGGTTCGCTGTCCGGTAACGGTGGCCGAGGCGTATTTTTTGAAGCGCCTTGCAGATGGATCCCACGGTAGGTGAAATTGACATGCCGTTATCGTTAAGGATGATGGTGAGATCCATGCCGGTATGCCCCGCATGGTTTATCGCCTCCAGCGCGATGCCCGCTCCGAGAGACCCGTCCCCGATAACCGCTATTACCCTGTCGTTCGAGCGGAGCAGGGTGTTGGCCGCGGCGATCCCCACGGTTGAAGACACTGACGTGCCCGCGTGTCCGCTGTACACCGGGTCATGGCTGCTCTCCATCGGATCGGGAAATCCCGAGAGGCCCTCGTGGCGCCGTATCGTGGAGAAGAACTGTTTTCTCCCGGTCAGGATTTTATGCGTGTAGCACTGGTGCCCGACATCCCAGATGATCTTGTCTTTCGGGCTGTTGAACACGCGGTGCAGGGCAACGGTGAGTTCGACGACCCCGAGATTTGACGCGAGGTGGCCGCCGTTTTCGTGGGCCGTGTTTATGAGAAGCGTGCGTATCTCTTCACAGAGAAAGGATGCTTCATCCCGGGAAAGCAGTTTCAACTCTCTGGTGCTTTTTAAGGTTTTCAGTATGCTGTTCATGGTTATTTCCGTTTTTATTTATTATGGAAACATTTTTTTTAATATAGGAAACGAAATTTATAAATAAAAAAACAAAAAAAATTAAATGGAAACTATTTTTATCGATTTTGTTTTATTATACAGATATTGTTTGTCCTGAAATTCTTTCTACGGCTGAATATTTTTCATTTTTATCAATAAGTCCTGATTTTTCCAGATGTTATTACCGATTTCCGCTTGAATTATGATGATTAATTTTTACATGGATTTTAAAGAAGGAAACTAAAATATTTAATCAGGAAACATTTTTATTTTATATGGAAACGAAATATATCATACAGGAAAATTAATCAAGACTTTTTTTATTAATTTTTTTGCACTTTGGAAGATTTCAGCGGAAAACGGGACGAAACCAACCCTTTTAAGGGGTCGTGCTGTTGTGTTGCGGATGAAAAAGAGTATTTGGAGATATCTGCTTAATTGAAAAAGGGTTATGCTCGGGCGCGAATAATCTTAAAATGAGGATGTGGAGGCTGATTTCAGGTATTCATTGATGATCAGGCATTTGCGCTGTCATGAAGAAGCAAGCCTCTGAGAAGAATTGTCTTAAACGACGAGAGCGTGTCCTGGACCGAGAGGTTGTTCTCTACGATAAAATCGGGATTAAATACCCGGTTGACTACCGCGTCGTAAAAACCCTCGATAAATTTCGGATTCACCTCGCGGAATTGACCCTGGTTTATGCCTTTTTTAATGAGATCAAGAAATACGATCGTGTACTGTTCCCGTAAGATAATTATCTTCTTTTCTATGTCCGGATAATACATGGAAGCGTCTTTAACGATCGTAGGTGGAAGGTTCTGCACGGTCTGGCAGATGATATCGAAGTATTTAAGCAGCACTTTTTCCGGGTTATCTTCAATAAGCTGGGTTTTGTAGAATTCTTCCTGGAGTTTTATGATAATGTCCTGCGCGAAGGAGTCAAGGATGTCTTTTTTATTCTTATAATGTTTATAAACTGTTTTTTTCGATATCCCGCATTCTTTCGCCAGCAGGTCTATGGTTATTTTTTTCAGGCCATGGGTTATTGCAAGATTATGAAAGGTGTGAAGTATTTTTTCTTGTACGTTTTTTTCAGACATGACAGTTTTATCGATATCATTTTCTATTATGGGCACCTCTAAAAATCAGGTTTTTTCATTAATTGAAAAATGATAACACCTGATTTATCCAATGGTTGTGCCCACAAGGGAACATCCGAAATGTAATTTATAGAGGTTCCCTTATATAGGCAGGGATGCCGGTTTACTGTCAATAAAATTTTCAATTAGCGATCTACTGTTTCGATCTTTTATTGCTGGGAACGAAATCTCTCGCGTTTTCACCGATATAAAGCTGCCGCGGCCTGCCGATTTTTAGCGGCCTGCTGTCATGCATTTCTTTCCACTGGGCGATCCATCCGGGCAGGCGCCCGATTGCAAACATAACCGTGAACATGTTGGTTGGAATGCCCAGCATGCGGTACAGGATGCCGCTGTAAAAATCGACATTGGGGTACAGTTTTTTATCAACGAAGTACGAGTCTTTGAGGGCAGAGGCTTCGAGTTCCATGGCAATATCGATCAGGGGCTCGTGGATGTTGTATTTAGTAACGAACTCGTGGCACATTTTTTTCAGTATGATCGCCCTGGGGTCGAAGTTTTTATAGATCCTGTGGCCGAAACCGAACAGTTTGAATGAATTGTCCTTATTTTTTGCCATTTCTATGCATTGTTTGACGGTAAGGCCCTGGTCCCTGATGTCATCCAGCATTTCAATCACCCGCTGGTTGGCCCCGCCGTGCAGGGGGCCCCACAGCGCACAGATACCGGCGCAGATGGATGAGTAAAGGTTCGCCATGCTGCTTCCCACCAGGCGCACGGTTGACGTGCTGCAGTTCTGTTCGTGGTCGGCGTGCAGGATCAGGAGCGTGTTCAGGGCCCTGTCCATGTCGATCTCGACATTATACGGTTTTACCGGGCTGTTGAACATCATATTGAGAAAGTTCGCGCAGTATCTGAGGTCGTGCCGGGGATACACAAATGGCTCGCCTATCGAATGTTTGTATGAATAAGCGGCGATCGTGCGGATCTTCGAGATCAGGCGCACAGCCATGAGGTCAAACGCGTCGCTTTCGAAGTTGTCGGTGAAATATCCGGGGTAATAGACCGAAAGGGCGTTTACCATGGTGCTCAGGATCGCCATCGGGTGCGCGTTGGGCGGGAATCCGTCAAAAAAACGGAGCATGTCTTCATGGATCATGGAATTCTCGGTAAGCCTTTCGGAAAAAGCCCGGTATTCGGCCTCTGAAGGAAGATGGTTGTAAATGAGAAGATACGCCGTTTCAATAAAGGTTGATTTTTCGGCCAGCGATTCAATCGGGATGCCCCGGTACCTGAGGACCCCTTTCTCGCCGTCGATGAAGGTGATCGCGCTCTGGCATGAACCGGTGTTCTGATACCCGATATCAAGCGTGATAAGGCCGGTATCTTTTCTCAGGTTTGATATATCAATCGCTTTTTCGTTTTCCGTTCCGGTTATAACCGGCAGGTCGTAATCTTTTCCATCGAAGGCTAAAACCGCTTTATCCATACTGTGCCTCTTTTTTATTGAAGCTTCAGAATCGCTTCTTTAATTCTTATAAGTCCCTTGCTGATGTTGTCGTCAGAGGTCGCGTAAGAGAGCCTCAGGTGGTTGTCGTTGCCGAATTCAACGCCGGGGACCACGGCAACTCGCGCTTCATCAAGGAGGTATGAGCATAATACAGATGAGTTGTTGTTGTTTTGATAGCGGTCCTTTATTTTTTTCCAGCCTTTAGCGGCAAACACTCCAGAAACTCCGGGGAACGCGTAAAACGCGCCGTCCGGATAGGGGCATGAAATTCCCGGAATGTCGTTAAGCCCGTCAACGATCAGTTTTCTTCTGCGAGCAAAGGCATTGAGCATGTCATTAATGACTGACTGGTCGCCTTCAAGGGCTTCAACCGCAGCCCACTGCGCTATTGATGTCGGGTTGGACGTTGACTGGCTCTGAAGGGTCTCCACGTGTTTTATCAACTGGCTGTCTCCCGCCATGTATCCGATTCTCCATCCGGTCATGGAATAGGTTTTGGATACTCCGTTAAGGATGACGGTTTTCAGTTTCATTTCTTCCGATATTGCCGCCATATTACAGAAGGTCATGCCGTCATACAGCATGCATTCGTAAATATCATCCGATATCACCAGGATGTCGTTACCCGAAATGGTGGAGGCAATGTTTTCGAGCTCTTCCCTCGAGTATACGGCCCCGGTCGGGTTCGACGGTGAATTGAGGACAACTGCCCTGGTTTTTTTTGTTATTGCTTTTTTCAGCTGGGCGGAAGTTATTTTGAATCCCTGTGTTTCAGGGCAGTCCACTATTACCGGCTTTCCTCCAGCGAGGGTTACCATCGAAGGGTACGATACCCAGTAAGGTGCCGGGACGATAACTTCATCCCCGTCATTCAGTAGTATCTGCATGAGGTTGTAAAATGAATGCTTGCCCCCGCAGTTTATGGTCACCTCTGACGGCTTGTATTCAAGGTTGTTGTCGCGCATGAATTTGCCGATGACCGCTTTTTTCAGCTCCGGTATCCCGCCTGCAGGCGTATATTTTGTTTTTCCCGAATCAATGGCCCGGTGTGCGGCGTCTTTAATGGAAGTCGGTGTATCGAAATCCGGTTCACCGGCTCCGAAACCGATCACATCAACCCCCTGGGCCTTGAGCCTGTTCGCCAGTGCGGTCAGCTCAAGGGTTGCCGAAGGTTTAACCTTTGTTATTCTTTCAGAAAATTTCATGGTGCGCCTCGCTTTGCTCTATGATAACTCGACTTTTACTCATAAAGTGCTTCGAAAAGCTCTTTTGATTTCGCCTTTGCCTTATTAATGGCCCTCAGGCCTTTTTCGGTTATGCTGTAATATTTGCGTATTTTTCCGTTGATGTTTTTTTCCTCATGGATGAGGTAACCCTTTTCTTCAAACTTGTGAAAAGTGGTGTACAGAGTGCCATAGGAGATGTCAAAACCGTACTCGTTGAGCTGGTCATGGACTTCCTTCCCGTAGATCGGCTCTTTGCATGCGTGATGGAGAATGTAGATTTTAATGAATCCCAGGAGGAATTCATGAATCATTGTATCAGCCATTATTTTCTCCTCATACGGGCATTCTGGCTCGGAATGTTATTATATCGGGCCCGGTGTGGCAAGCATAATGTGCTTTTTTCGCGATTAATCCCGGTAAAATAATGCATCCCTGCCGTAATTAACAAGAACATTTTAATGAGAGTCATTAATTTTCATCCGCCATTTTCTTGTATGTGCTGTAGCGTTTTCGCGCGTTTTCTTCAGCAGTGGCATACAGTTCCTCTGCCTGGTCGGGGAATTCATGCTTCAGGGAAGTAAAACGCGTCTCGTTCATCAGGAAGGACGTGAATCTGCTCCAGTCCGGCTCACGCGAATCAAGAGTGAACGGGTTTTTCCCTTCCTTTTTCAGCAGCGGGTTGTACCTGAAAAGCTGCCAGTACCCGGATTCCACCGCGGATTTCATCACTGCCTGGGTTTTGCCCATGCCGCTTCTGAGGCCGTGATTGATGCAGGGCGAGTAAGCGATAATGAGCGAAGGGCCCGGGTATTCTTCCGCCTCTTTCAGTGTTTTAATAAACTGCGACTGGCTCGCGCCCATCGCGACCTGGGCCACGTAAATATAGCCGTAGGTCATCGCTATGAGTCCGAGATCTTTTTTCGAGAGCTTTTTGCCCGATGCCGCGAATTTCGCCACCGCTGCGGTCGGTGTTGACTTGGATGACTGCCCGCCCGTGTTTGAATACACTTCGGTGTCCAGTACGAGCACGTTCACGTCATTTCCCGAAGCGAGCACGTGATCCAGGCCGCCGTACCCGATGTCATAGGCCCATCCGTCCCCGCCCACGATCCAGACAGACCGCTTCCTCATGTACTGCCTGAGCTTGAGCGCCTCCGTGGCAAGGGGCGAATTTTCTTTTTCGAGCAGGGGGATGATTTTTTCGGTCGCGCTGTCCGAGACTTCGGCGTTTTCACGGTTCTCGAGCCACAGCTTCAGTGCCCGCCCGAGTTCTTCCGAAAGCCCTTCGCGCAGCAGTCCTGAGAATATATCGCCGACCCTGTTGCGCATCTGCGAATAGCCCAGGTACATGCCGAGCCCGTATTCCGCGTTGTCCTCAAAAAGGGAGCTCGCCCAGGCCGGGCCGCGCCCCCGTTCACTGGTGGTAAAGGGCGTTGACGGCGCTGACCCGCTGTAGATCGACGAACAGCCGGTTGCATTGGCGATCATCATGCGTTCGCCGAAGAGCTGGGTTATGAGCCGGTAATGGGGCGTTTCACCGCATCCGCCGCAGGCGCCGTGGAACTCAAGGAGCGGCTTCACGAACTGGCTTCCCTTGACCGTGAACCGGGAAACCAGACTGTCCTTGGTCTTTACCGCTGAAACAAGGTGGTCCCAGCTCTTGCTCTGGTCGAGCTCGCTCTCAAGGGTTTTCATCTCGAGCGCTTTGGTTTTCGCGGGGCACACGTCAACGCAGTTGCCGCAGCCGGTACAGTCAAGCGGACTGATCTGGATGCGGAAACGCAGTCCGGCCAGCTCCTTGCCGTTTGCTTCGAGCGTGTCCATGGCAAAGGGAAGGGCTGCCATTTCATTGCTGTCCAGAAGGAAGGGGCGGATCACCGCGTGCGGGCACACGTACGCGCACTGGTTGCACTGGATGCAGTTCTCGGGAATCCAGCGCGGAACATGGATCGCGATTCCCCTTTTTTCGTACGCAGCGGTTCCCTGAGGGAAGGTCCCGTCAGCGCAGTCCAGAAAGGCGCTTACCGGCAGATTGTCTCCCCTGAGGTTGTTCATCGGTTCAACGATTTTTTTGATGAATTCGGGTTTATCCCCGCCTGCGTGCGTCCCGTCAGGGGGCAGGTCCTTCCACCCGGCAGGGACCGAAACTTCCTTCACCATGTCTCCTCCCCTTGTAATTGCCGAGTAGTTTCTCTCCACAACATCGTCGCCTTTTTTGCCGTAGGTGTTCTTGACCGCTTTTTTCATATGGTCCACCGCGAGGTCATAGGATATGACCCCTGCGGCCTTGAAGAACGCCGACTGCATGATGCTGTTGGTCCTTCCGGCCATGCCGATCTCTTCAGCGATATGTGACGCGTCTATGATGTAAAAACGGATGTTCTTTTCCGCCAGGTATTTTTTAATTCCGTTGGGTAGCCGTTTCTTGGTTTCCTCTTCGTCCCACGGGCTGTTAAGAAGAAAACCTCCCCCTTCCTTGAGGCCGTTCAGAATGTCATATTTTTCAAGGTATGCCGGCACATGGCAGGCGACGAAATCGGGTGTGGTGACCAGATAGGTCGAGGTTATGGGCCTGCTCCCGAAACGCAGGTGCGAAACCGTGACCCCGCCCGATTTTTTTGAGTCATAGGCGAAATATGCCTGTGCGTACAGATCGGTGTTGTCCCCGATGATCTTGATCGAGTTTTTATTGGCGCCGACCGTGCCGTCCGACCCGAGGCCGTAGAATTTCGCGGCAAACGTTCCCTGCGGCACCGTGCGTATTTTTTCAACGACCGGAAGCGACTTCCCGGTAACGTCGTCAGTGATGCCGATGGTGAACCCGTTTTTGGGTGAAGCCGACATGAGATTGTCGAAGACCGACTTGACCTGGTCCGGAGTGACGTCCTTTGAACTGAGCCCGTAGCGCCCGCCCGCGATAAGGGGCTGGTTGGGTTTTCCGTAAAACATGCTCATGACGTCGAGGTAGAGCGGCTCTCCCGTGGAACCGGGCTCCTTGGTGCGGTCAAGGACCGCGATTTTTTTCACTGACCGCGGCATTGCCCTGAAGAAATATTTTTCGGAGAAGGGACGGTACAGGTGCACCGTGACCAGCCCTGCTTTCCCGCCGTGCGCGTTGAGGTAATCGACCGTTTCTTTAATGGTTTCGGTCGCCGACCCCATTGCCACGATCACCTGTTCCGCTTCCGGGTCCCCGTAGTAGGCAAAGGGGTGGTATTCCCGCGAAGTCAGGGCCGTGATTTTTTGCATGTATTCTTCGACAATATCAGGGACCGCGTCATAGTATCGGTTCGCCGCTTCGCGCACCTGGAAATAAATGTCGGGGTTTTGCGCGGTCCCCCTGGTCACCGGCGCCTCGGGATTCAGGGCCCTGTTCCTGAAGTGTTCCAGTTTTTCGCGGTCAAGCAGCTCTTCGAGTTCATCATACTCGAGCATTTCAACTTTCTGTATTTCATGCGAGGTGCGGAACCCGTCGAAAAAGTGGACGAAGGGAAGGCTCGCGTCAAGCGCCGCGCAGTGCGCCACCGCTGCCAGGTCCATGACCTGCTGCACACTCCCGGTCGCGAGCATGGCGAAGCCGGTCTGCCGCGCCGCGTATATGTCTGAATGGTCGCCGAAGATCGAGAGCGCGTGGGTTGACAGGGATCGCGCGCTTACGTGGAATACCGCGGGAAGCAGCTCGCCGGATATTTTATACATATTGGGGATCATGAGAAGGAGCCCCTGCGACGCGGTATAGGTTGAGGTCAGGGCGCCGGCCTGAAGCGAGCCGTGCAGGGTCCCTGCCGCGCCGCCTTCGGACTGCATTTCAACGACCCGCACCGTTTCGCCGAATATGTTTTTTTTTCCGTACGCTGACCATTCATCGATGTGTTCAGCCATGGGGGATGACGGCGTTATGGGATAGATCGCCGCAACTTCGGTGAATGCGTAGGATATATAGGCCGCGGCCTTATTCCCATCCATTGATGACATTTTTCTCTGTAACTGGTTCATGGATGATGATGTTTTTTTCTGCATCTGATTCATGGAAAAACCTCCTGGAATTATCGAAGCTTGATAACAGATTATGATATCATTATTTGATATCAAGGGATGATAACGCAATAATTTTGTCAATTACAAAGTTGAAAAATTTCAAGTTGGGTGAAGTAAAATTCAAAAGGATCCCGCCCCGCGGAAAGAGGAATATCATAGCAGGCTCATTCAGAAATGTCGGGACTTATGTTTCTGAAAAGCAGGGCAATAAAGATGGCAACAGAGAGGTGAGATTTTTACGCAGGCCTGTGTTGAGCTTTGTCGAAGGATGAACAGGCATGGGGCACAGACAAAAAATATTTAAACCTCTGTGTCCTCTGCGACCCGGTGGCTGTCTTATCCCATAATTTTGGAAAGAATGTCACGCTATAACAGGTATAGCGCCGTGTTTCAGATAGCGTAAGGATGATGCGCGGGTAATATTGAGTCAGGCAGGCTTCCTACGGTTTGCCGCCCGGAATCCTTTTTATCATTGCGCCGAGGGCGGTGAGTTTCTTGTCCATGTCCTCATAGCCCCTGTCTGAGTGGTATATTCTTCTGATCTCGGTTTCCCCTTTCGCGGCAAGGGCGGCGCACACCAGGGCCGCTCCTGCCCTGAGGTCAGACATCATGACCGGTGCGGCTGACAGTTTTTTGATTCCGCGCACTATGGCCGAGTTGCCTTCTATAACTATATCGGCGCCCATTCTTCTCAATTCAGGGACATGGGTGAACCTGTTCTCGAAGATCGTTTCAATGACCACACTGATTCCCTGAATGGTAGTGGCAAGGGCCATGATCGGGGCCTGCAGGTCAGTGGGGAACCCGGGGAAGGGAAGTGTCTTAACGATCGTTCCTGAAAGTTTTTTTGACGGCTGCACCGAAACCCAGGATTTTCCGGTCTGGATTATGAACCCCATTTCCCGCAATGTCTGGATAAGCGCTTCGATATTTTTCGGGGATATTCCTGTTATTTTTACGTTACCGCGGGTTATGGCCCCGGCAATGAGATAGGTTCCGGCCTCGATGCGGTCAGGCATGATATTGTACGTGACCGGCGACAGTTTTTTCACTCCTTCAACTTCAATCCGCTCGGTTCCGAGTCCGGATATTTTCGCCCCCATTTTGATAAGAAACATGCCCAGGTCAACAACGTCAGGCTCCATCGCGCAGTTTTCCAGAATGGTCTTGCCGCCGGTAAGCACCGCGGCCATGAGCAGGTTGGCGGTTGCGCCAACAGATACCTTTTTCATGGTAAAGGCGTTTCCCTTTAATTCCGTGGCCCTGGCCTTGATATATCCGTGTTCAAGGTTTATGGTCGCGCCCATGGCCTCGAATCCAGCGAGGTGAATGTCAACAGGCCGCTCGCCGATTGCGCATCCGCCGGGAAGGGAGACGTCCGCCTCGCCCGCCCTGGCAAGAAGAGGGCCCATCACGTAAACTGACGCGCGCATTGTCTTGACCAGTTCATACGGGACCTCGCCGTTGTTGATTCCCTTTACGTTTATTTTTAGGATTTTTTTGTCGGTATCAAAGGATGTCTCGGCCCCAAGGCACTGAATCACTTTAATTATGGTGCGGATGTCCTGCAGGTCGGGCACATTGTTAAGGATGGTCTCTCCGTCAGCGAGCAGGCTTGCCACAATGACCGGCAGTGCGGCATTTTTTGCACCGGAGATTTTAACTTCCCCCTCAAGCTTTTTCCCGCCACGGATTTTATATATGTCCACGGTAAACTCCTCTTTGTTATTTCGTGATGTCTTTCAGGTCGTCGATTTCCTTTTTGGCCTTGTACACGTTTTTCCCCAGGTCTTTGACTTTGTCCATTGCCTTGTTGCCGCCGAAAAGCACCACAACTATAACAATAATCACCAGAAGTTCCCATCCACCAGGAAGATTAAACATGGTATTCTCCTTGTATAAATGAATAACTATAACCGGGACAATAGTGGCGGGGAAGGTAAATTTTTGCAATTCTTTATGGAATTTTTCTTAATTATTTCAATCTGTTGCAGGATGGATAACAGGGTTTCTTTCCGGGGTGAGGGTATCGGTGTGACTAAAAGGGAATATAGAGTATTTCTCCGACTTTCAGGTTGTCCGGGTCACGTATCCCGTTAAAGCGCATAATCTGCCTGGTATTGGTTTTATAGTGCTGCGCGATCAAAGAAAGGCATTCGCCCTTTCGGATACGGTGTTTTTTTACCCCGCTGAATTTATTGCGGTACAGCTCCTTTTCATTTTCCCTGAGTTTTTCTTTCGCTTCAACCGGGACTCTTAATGAATAATTTTTATAATAGGGGGGGATGATTGACTGGTTGAGCTCCGGATTATACGTCTCGATCGTTTCTTCCGGAACGCCGGAAACAAGTGAGAGTTCCTTGATTTTAATGGGATATTTGACAATAAAGGTCTCGGTTTTATGCGTTTCAGGTATCATTATCTCATCATAGATGTCAAAGAGCCGCTGGTTTTTATAGATCATCACCAGGGCTATAAAGCGGCAGAGATATTCGCTTGTTTCAGACGAGAGCGCCCCGGTTTTACTCAGCTCCCAGATGTTTTTTGTCCCTGTTTTTTTTATCGCGCGCGCGACATGACCGGCGCCGCCGTTATACGCGGACAGTGCGAGTTCCCATGAGTTGAACATTGCGTAGAGGTGCCGCAGGTGCCGTATGGCGGCTTCTGTTGATTTTTCGATGTCTTTTCGTTCATCGATCCAGCGGTCGTTTTTAAGGCCCAGCGGCTTTGACGTATTGCTCACGAACTGCCACAGGCCCACGGCCCTGCTCCGTGAAACCGCGTGCGGGTTGAAGCCGCTTTCCAGCAGCGGAAGCAGGGCGATCTCCTCGGGGATATCGTGTTCCTTCTTGAATATGTCAGAGATGATGTCTTTATACAGATATGAGCGTTCAATGGAACGGATCGTGTATTCCCTTCCCCTTGTCAGGTAGACGAAAATGAATTTTCTGACTTCAGGCTTTCTGCAGATTGAAAGATCATCCATTGATTCGAAAATATCCTTGTCGCCAATCTGCGGAAGGTATAGGATGTCTTTATCGGGGTTGAAATCTTCCACCGCGTTCAACCCTTCCTGGGTGTAGGATTGGTCCGTGAATAGGTTGAACAGCCCCCAGGAGAAAAGATTCTGGTTGAAACCGATAACGGTGGTGAAGATTATTATGACCGTAAGGTATTTAACAAATTTCATTATGATTCATCCGGTTTTTTTCTTGTTCATGACAAGCAAAAAAAATATGGACTCTAATTCAAGTACTTTTTTTTAATTTTTTCCCAGATGAAAACGGTGCAACTACATATTAAAACACATTGCATAGAAACAGAAGCAAAAAATGAGTTTAAAAAGCTTATGGATGCTTATTTTGAAGGAACCGATACCACTGGTGATATCGAGGAAAAGATCGATCTGCTGCGTGAATTCATTGAAACCAGTGATTTTTCGGCCCTGCGCGCCTGTGATCCCCGTTATTCCGGCGAAATTGAATCGGATGTGCTCATCGTCAGGGAAGGCGGGACGATAAAAGTGAGGCCGAAATAGTTCCTGTCGGGAGATTTCTATTCAATTTGTGAAAAAATTGTTGTATTATTTCTATTGGAGACAGTAGTGTATTTTCAGTAAATAATTCCAGGATGATTATTATGGATCAGGTGACTATCTGGTATTTTCGTGACAATAACGAAAGTGACAAGCTCGTTGAAGCGGTTAAGGGCATTGGCCTGAGCGTTTCATTAATCTCCGGTTATGATGTGGGTAACGCCAACATCAACGACCATGAAATTAATATTGTCATTATTGATATAATCGATGAAGCACCGGGAACCATCCTTGAGAAGGTTTCACATGATGCCAGGATTCAGAGCTGCCTTAAGTTTATGTTTCTGCCGAAAAAAGACATCATTGCCGCATCAAAGCTGTCTTATAACCTCATCCATGTTGAGTTTATTTCGCGTCCCGTAAATCCCCGGGAGTTTCTGCTTTTACTTGAAAAGTCGGTGATCGTTGAACGTTACCGGGAGATCATGAAATTCATCTCAAAAGAAGCGGAAACCCGGATCGAAACCTATGAAGGACTGATGGACATTAACCGTAAAAATATATTCGAATCCGAAAAAGAGAAAGAGGCCTTTGAGAAGATACTTCATTATGAAAAAAATCTCATGAGAGAACAGTCCCGGCTTAACCGGGCAATCAAGGATTTCACTCTTCTCAGGCAGAGTGAATATTTTGACATGAAAAGCAGGATAAAAGCCGAAGAGATGCTCGCAGACCTCAGGCGAAAGGAACTTCTCGACGCACGGGATATTATCGATGCCCAGGAATCAGTGCTTGATTATTCCGCGAATGAATTGAAGGGCGCCCAGGAAATAATCAACGCGGTTGAATGCGCCGCTGAACTGGGCCGACAGGAGGCTCTTCAGCTTCACAGCGGACTGAAAGACCAGATAGAGATAAATAACAGGCTCTGCATTGAAAATAAAAAATTGAGGGATGAAGTAAGCAGACTCAGAGAAGAAGTTAATAAAAGGAGATGATGAATCATCCTATGGAATGGGAACGAATACTTTCTGACGCGGTTAAAGACGGACAGATCAGGGAGCTCCATTTGAGGAAGCTTCCCGTATTGAGAACGACGACTAACTGGAAAAAGGTTGAACTTGTGGGATGGATTGACCATCAGATGAAATATACCCATTATAAAGGCGGGCTTGTCAAGCTCAATGACGGTTTATATTTTGTTCAGGAAAAAACAATCAAGGCGCTTCAGGAATTTATGGATTGGGATTTTCCGAGGAAAATTGTCGTAAGGATTGATTAATCGTCTGTATCTTCATCGGTGTCCATAAACAGGCTTATTACCGCATCTTTTTTCTGTGCTGTTTTTATCACATCATCAATGTACTTTTTGGAAATTATCACATAGCTGTCTGAAACGCGCTCAATGATCGCGTCCTTGAGTTTACCCAGATAGAGCTCGTCAATGAATGAAGGGTGATTTGATTTAAGGAGGATGCTGAGCGAAATATCGATTTTAATGGTTTGTGTTGACCATTCGTTTAAAAGAAAATTGAGGTTTTGCGGTATCTGGTTTTTTGAATGTTTTTCCAGTGCGTCAAGAAAATGCCGCAGATTCATCCCCCTTTTCTGTGCTTTTACTATTGAAGCCTTGCTCACCCGCGCGTGGAGCAGAACATCCTGCTTGATAATCTCCGCATGGGAGAGCAGGTGGAATAGGCTCACCGAAGGAAGTTCCTGGGTCGGGATGAGTATAGTGAAATCCGGGTTGATATACAGGCATTTCTGGCCCTTGTCCTGCCGCGTCTGCTGGGGCGATTTATATATCTGCTGCAGAGTTTCGCTTCCGGCTTCTGAAACGCAGTACATCCCGTCACGAAAGTCAATGAATCCAATAATGGTAAGGAGAAGCAGCGCGTTTTCTATTTCCCTGCAAAGACGGTCTTTCTGTTTGAGGCATTCCTTTAATGACTTTTTTTTGGACTGGGAATAGGCCATGGCCAGCGAAAGAGAATGAATGGCTGTACGGGTTGTTGCAGGCCGTTCGTGCAGTATTTTCATGATATTTTGCAGAATTGACGGGTCAGGAATATCAATCGGGGAAGGGAAAATAGAATTTTCGTCCGCCGGATTTTCCAGTGAGCGAATGAGCCGGTACATTATTTTTTTTGGATTATCAATGTCTTTTTTAATATTCCTCAGGGAAACAGTGATGATGTCCTTGTTGACGGTCAGGCATTGCAGCTGATTCAGCAGAAAAAGGGAAAGTTCGGCTGTTTTTTCCAGTGAGAAATGCTCGCCCTTGCATGTTGTTAACCATGCCATGGCATCCATGATTCTGCGTTTGTCGATTTTTCTAAATTCATTCTGTTTGGTCAGAAAAAGGCCATACGTTGATATGGTGTCAAAGGCGTAGAACAGGTTTAATATGGCGGTGTAGCCGTTTTGTATAACCGGGCCTGGCGTTTTTTCGGTTGAATCCAGCGCTGCCTGGTACATTTGCCGGTCAAGCACGGCGTATGAAGTATATTCCGGTTCAATTACCTGGTAAAGCGAAATACTGTTTTTACTCTGAAGTTCCGGGATAAGGGTATTGAAGTTCTTTTCACCGGCTTTTTTTATCGCGTCTTCAAGGGGCATGATGCCGCCGATAACCGCAATTGAAGTTACCAGTTTTTTCGTTTTATCACTGGTCGAGAACACGTTTCGTGTTTCTTTGTTCTGGGCCAGTGCCCAGTCAATGTTTGATTTCAGATTGTCCCTGATTTCGGATACGTTTTCGATTTTAATAAAAGGAGCTATTTCTTCCAGGCCGTATACCTTATCCATTTTATTGCTGAGGAGCTGTCTGTTTTTTATGGTGTAAATAAGCAGTTTCTGGGTAAGTATTTTAGTTATTCTCTCAATGTTGTGAATTCCCAGTTTCAGTTCTTTATCAATCTCGCCATAGTTGATTCCGTCATCGTGGTCGTAAACGGCCTTGACAACGCGCAATTCGTCCTGATTAAGGGTCCTCAGCAATGATTCTATTCCTGCCGGAGTGAGCATTGCCGTTTTCAGGGCCGCAGGATTAATTTTCTTCAGGTTAAAATGAGATGATAGTTCCTGCAATTGTTCCTGGGACAGTTTTTTTGTGGCTTCACTAAATAATTTCATTGTAAAAAAATGGTGGACACTTGATTGGACCTATTTTATATAGATGCAATTATTTATGCAATAAATTTTGTACAATTAATTCGTTTTTGCTGAATTATTCCGTGATTATTAACATGTTACATGGTTTTATAATATTATTTTTTAAATCTGGAGACATACATGATTCAGTTCCTTCGTGTTGATAAAGAAAAAATTACCGGGAAAGAATATGTTCTGATAAAAGGGCGTGATGCCCTTATCTTTTTTTTAAAGCGTATTCTTTATATTTTTCTTTTTATATATTCAACACAGTTTCTTGCCGTGGCCCTTCCGTTTGTTAAAACACCATTTATGCCCATATATTTTCTCGGCAGTCTTGCCACATTTATACTACTGGCACGCGTTATAAACCACGCGATCAAGTATATCAAATATGCCGGTGGCAGGCTCAGCGTTTCTCAGACAGAAATAATTATCTATGACCGTTCAAACGGCTATAAGATCAACATTGATTCAGTGACCTATATCGAACACAATTTACTCGGAAATCTCATTATAAAGGAAAAATATGATAAGACATCATTTCCTTTAATGCTTCTTCCGGAGCAGGATCGGGGAAGCCTGCTGGCGCAATTTCAGGACATGGCGCCTAAAAGATCAGCAACGTACCGAAAAATCTGGGAATTTATTGACGCGGTTGTGGTAGCGCTTGTTCTTGCGGTTCATATTATCCAGTATATCGTCCAGGCTTATTATATTCCCACGGGATCAATGGAAGACACGCTTCAGATTGGTGACCATCTCTTTGTTGAAAAAATAACTTATGGCCCCATTATACCCCAGATGTTTTCAATGAAGAAGGCCTGTCATCTGTCATTCCTCGGAATAAGGAATGTCCAGCGGGGTGATATCGTCATTTTCAGGCCGCCTCATGAACAGGACAAGGATTATATTAAACGGTGTATCGCGGTGCCGGGCGACAGGTTTGAAATAAAAGAAGGCGGTGTATTTATTAACGGGAAACGAACAGATGAACCGTACACCAAGGGAATCACCCGCTACTATAATTTCGGCGGTGAAACAAGCGAAATTGAGGGGGTTGTCCCTGAAGGGAAGGTAATTGTTCTGGGTGATAACAGGGAAAATTCCCAGGACAGCCGATATTTCGGGTATCTTGATATTGAAAAAGTTAAAGGAAGGGCCTTCATCCTTTACTGGAACACAGGCCAGGTTTTTAATTTTGATTTTTCCCGTCTGGGTCTGATCCGTTAACTTATTTCGAGGTTAAAACCGGAATTTATAACAAAGACTTTCCGGGCCGGAAGATAATGAGCCAGGGCGTATTCAGGAGAAGAGTATACATAAGCGCTGTTCTGTTTGCCATCGTGTCGCTTTTTCTGATCGCCCGGCTGACAACTCTTCATTTCTCAGGAAAAATTATTCTTGATGACACCGTGACTCCCGAGGTGAGGAGGGGTTACATAAAGGACCGTAAAGGTTCTGTTCTCGCCATGACCATTGAGAGTTACTCGCTTTTCGCCGATCCCCGCGAGGTTGATGATCCGTCCCGTGCCTCAGCTGCCCTTGAACCCCTGATAAGGATTCCCGCGTCAGCCATTGAAAAAAAACTGGAAAAGAATAAAAGCTTTGTGTGGATCAGGCGTAAGCTTGATGAATACACAAGGGACAGGGTCAATGACCTGGGAATTAAAGGCCTTTATTTCAGAAAAGAAGCACTGCGGGTATATCCTCAGAAAAATCTCGCTTCAAACATTATCGGGTTTGTCGGTGTAGACAATACCGGCCTTGAAGGTATTGAGTACGGCTTTAATGATGTTTTGTCTGCCGGGGGAAAGACCTCCGGGGCTGATGCTGAGTACGAGTTGATCAGAGGCAGCAATGTCTGGCTTACCATAGACCGTTTCATTCAATATACTGCTGAAAAAGAAATTGAACAATCAGTTGTCAGGCACGGGGCCAAACAGGGCGCGGTGCTGGTTATGGAAGTCACAACCGGCAGGGTGCTCGCGCTGGCTCATTACCCGAATTTTGACCCGAATTACTATTACCGGTATTCGCCCTTTATGCGGAGAAATTTTTCCGTGATCGATTCTTTCGAGCCGGGATCCACAATGAAAATTATCTCACTGGCCGCCCTGGTTCACTACGGAAAATACAGGCCGGGACGGATCTACAAGTGCGAGGGCAGCATTGATATCGGTGATGCGACAATCAACTGCACCGGGATTCACGGCAGTCTTGACATGGAAGGCGTGATAAGCAAGTCATGCAATGTCGGCGTTATTAAGGCGGTGAAGGAGCTGAAAAAAGAAGAACTGTATACAATGCTGCAGACTTTCGGCTTTGGACAAAAGGCCTGCGGGGATTTTCCAGGAGAGACAGAAGGTATTCTTCGCCCTACTGAAAAATGGTCCGGATTGTCAAAGTACTCGATTGCTATTGGCCAGGAACTGTCGGTTACGTCACTTCAGCTTGGAGCGGCTTTTTGCGCGATAGCCAATGGCGGAGTGATGAATTCTCCCTCCATTATTGAAGCAGTGGAAACTCCCGAGGGAGAAATGATCCAGAGTTTTTATCCGCGCACAAAGGGGCGGGTTATAAGCTCATCAACAGCGGATCACCTCCTTAAAATGATGCGTTCAGTAGTGACAAAGGGAACAGGGGAGATGGCGGCGACTGTTTATTATGAGGCGGCCGGTAAAACAGGAACCTCTCAGAAGTTTATCCGGCAGAGAGGTGTTTATTCAGACAGGGTTATTTCATCGTTTATTGGCGTTGCGCCGTATAACAGGCCCGAAGTATGTGTGCTGGTTTTTGTCGATGACCCTGCGGACCGGCAGCCCGGAGGGGTTATTGCCGCCCCGGCTTTTTCACACATTCTGGACCGGGTGCTTCCGATTATGGGTGTAAAAAAGAGAAATCTCAAAGCGAAAGTTCCGATACATGTAAAAGACACTCAGGGGAAAACGATGTCTGCGTCAATGCCCGATTTCAGGGGAAAGACCCTGCCGGAAGCGCTGGATATTCTTGTATCTCTTCAGCGGGTTAAAACCATTGACTATAGAATATCGGGTGCCGGTTCTGTTTACGCTCAGAAACCCCGGCCGGGAGATGCGCTCCCTGATGGTGAAAAGATAATTCTGTATTTCAAATGACTGAAATGACCCTACTGATACAAAACTTCACTGTTTTAAAGAAAAAAAACAGGCCACTCTATGATCTTCTGGAATCATTGCCTGATGATGAAAATATTACCGCTGAAAGTACCGGGAATGGCGACCCGGTGCCGGTTGTTCTCGTTCAGGGAAAAAAAGTGCTGATTCACAGCAGGTTCAACCCCGTGAAGGAGGCTGAACGTTTTATCAGCGGGATCGACCCTTCTGACTATGATCTGATCGTTGTTCTGGGTTTCGGGTTCGCGTATCATCTCCAGGTGCTTCTTGAAAAAATGAATAATGATTCTGTGCTTCTTGTAATCGAACATAATGCCTCGATGATCAGGGCGGCGTTTTCGCACCGCGATCTTTCAACACTTCTTAATGACGCCAGGCTTCGTATCATGCTGCGGCCCGGTGAGGACGATTTTGCCGCGATACTCAAAGGAAAATCATCCAAAAGAGTAAGCTTTATCACCCATCGCGGTTCATATCAGCTTGACCCGGAATATTATACGAGTGCCAGCGGCATCGCGCGTTCGTATCTCTCAACCAAGGAAGTCAATATCGCAACGCTTGCCAAGTTCGAAAAGATATGGAGTTCAAACATCGCGCGGAATATCAGGCAGTTCATATACACTCCCGGGGCAGGGATTTTTTACGATAAATTCAGGGGCATGCCGGCGATCATTGTTGCTGCGGGTCCCTCCCTTGACCGGAGTATTGAGTTTATCAGACAAAACCGAGACAGGGCCCTGGTCATTGCTGTTGATACGGCTTATGGCCTTCTGGTCAAAAACGGGATCAGGCCGCATTTCTGTCTGGCCGTAGACCCGCAGGTGGTCAATGCCCGGTATTTCGAAGGGGCCCCTGATACCGGAACCGTCCTTGTCGCTGATCCCACTGTGCACCCGGCAGTGTTCAGGCTTTTCAGGGGAAGGGCGGTGACGACCGGGATCACCTTTGAAATGCTGAAATGGATTGAAAAAATTTCCGGTGAAAAGGGAGAGATTTCCCACGGAGGATCGGTGTCAACCAATGCCTATGACTTTGCCAAAAGGCTGGGAGCGTCGCCGATTGTCATGGTAGGCCAGGACCTGGCGTTTACCGGGGGATATGCCCACGCGCGCGGTTCTTACCTTGATGAGCAGATCCACCTTAAAAGGACGAGAACGGCAACAGCGGAGATGTTCAACCGCAGGCAGCTCACTGCGCTCCCGGGAATTTTTGTCCGCGGAATCAGCGGCGAAAAAATCAGAACGAACCAGAAGATGGTAATCTTCATGTCGTGGTTCGAGAAAAGGGATGATGCATCCCTGGTCAATGCCAGTGCCGGCGGGGCGCTCATGCCGGGCGTGCGGCACGTGCCTTCAGGTGAACTCAACTTTCCCGCACCGGGGAATGACATTATAGAAATGATTGAAACAATATACCATGAATCGCTTGGCGGGCGGCTCGGCCCTGATCTTGAAAAGAAATTTGCCAGAACGCTTGAAACAATGTCGCGGGAAATTGACGCGCTGCTTCCGGTGCTTCAGCGCTCGGTTGGCTTTTCCGAGAACCTGATCAGGGAGATACGGCAGAAGAACAGGAACCAGGGAAAGATAGATTATATTTTATCAAAGCTCTCGGAAGCTGACAGAATTGTTGAATCACGAAGCGCTATCAAGGACATGATCAGTTTTACCGCGCAGAGGGTCATCCATACCATCACCGAGGGTTACGACATCGACGAGGAGGATCAAAGCCTGTCTGACGAAGAGCGTGTTGCAAAACGTTCACATTATCTTTATATGGGTCTTCTTGAAGGCGCACAGTTCAACAGAAAAATTTTTCGTAAAATGAATTCGATTATGAGTTTCTGATTCCTCTGACCAGTCATTTTCCCATATATTTCCCTTTTTCAAATCTTCCTTCAGTGACTGCTCCGCTTGTATGGAAGTATTTCCCTTTTCCGTGAATGTTGTCCTCACTGAATTCACCTTCATAACGGTCGCCGCTTTTAAAATAGTAAATGCCTTTGCCTTCCATGTTGCCGTTTCTGAATGTCCCTTCATATTTATTGCCGTTTTTCCAGGACATCGTCCCTTTGCCTTCCATTTTGCCCTCTTTGAAATCTCCGTTATAGGTGTCACCATTCTGAAAATAATACGTTCCAGAACCGTCCATTTTGTCTTCTTTGAATGTACCTTCATATTTATTGCCGTTTTTCCAGGAAATTGACCCCTTCCCGTGCATCATGTCTTTTTTAAATTCGCCGCTGTATACATCCCCGTTTTTAAAGTAATAGGTCCCGTTCCCTTCCATTAAACCATCTTTCCATTGGCCATCATATTTAACTCCGCTATCCCACTGGTAAATGCCCTCGCCATTCTGGCAGTCACCTTTGAGGCATTTTGTCATTGCCTGATTTGACATTGCGATAACGCAAACAATGATGATTGATAATGGCACAAACTTACTCATCGTCCTTCTCCTTGATATGGTGATATATTTAGAGGTCGTCAGATAAAACTTCATCGTGCCGGTCCCCTGTGTGCTACCAACAGTTTACTCCGGAATGCAATAAAGTAAAAGCAAAAAATATGTGTTGAAGTTATCATTGAGGCCTCCTGCATGTCTGGCATTTTAATGCAAAAAAATTTTGTCATTTTTGGCGAAAATCCCTGCTTAATTATATGGACAGTTACGATGTTGCGCAGAAATAGAATTTTCGCCAGGGCCTACAGTGAGTATTATTCACTGGTCTTCAGCATGGTTTTCAGCAGGATCAACAACGTGGAGGATACTGAAGATATCTGCCAGGATGTCTTTGCCAGTCTTTATCATAAACTTGATTCTATAGTAGACATTAAAAAATGGCTGTACGGGGCGGCCAGATTTGAAGTGATGTCGTTCTACAGGAGAAAGAGAATTCATCTCCCGCTCGAAGAAGAGGCCCTTGATGAGCTGATGCAGTATAACAATTCATCAGGTGAGGTGATGATGATTATCAATGATGCTATTGAAAATGCTGATAATTACTCCAGCGACAGAGAAAGGATACTTTTTAATCTTATCGCATTCAGAAATTTTTCATATGAAGAGGCAGCGAAGCATACGGGATACACAAGGCGTCAGGCACGATATCGTTACACGCTGATTGTCAAGAGGATCACCAGTCATCTCGCAGGAAAAGGCATAAAAAATCTGGAGGACCTTCTGTAATGGATGATATTGAATCCTTTACCCGAATATTAAACAAGTACCGGTTTGTTGAGCCGATACCGTTAGATGTTCAGGTGCATATAAGAAAAATTAAAGGCCGGGAATACCGCAGAATTTTAAAAAAGACAGGCGTATATTCAACTCTTACACTGGTCAGTTTAATAATATTATACCTGATAAAAAAAATAATCGTGTTGATGGGGTACCATGTTAAAGCTCTTGTATTAATAGGCGCTCTTGCAACTGCCGCTGGCGGTGCGGCTATTATTATAAAATGCCACTCCTTTCAAAACATTAACCGTATTCATGACAGGGGGAGGTCAAGCATCGGATTGTCATCATCGGTAACGAGCGTTAATAAAAATATGCCCGTTTCATCGATGAAATCCGGGATTGTTGCCGGCCCGGTTTTTTCGGTTCAACTTTTCACTTCAGAAAAGAGCTCTTCAGATATCGCTGATATGGCAGTGAAGGATATCAGTGATTCCCTCAGGGAGGCAGGGGCCAGTATAAGGGAGGATGGACTTCAAAAAGGTCGTCATCGCCCCGCAACTCAGATACTGGTTCTGGGCTCTGTTGAATTATTGGATGGAAGGTATGTTATTCACGTCAGGGCTGTCCGGGTCAAATCGTCAGAGATTATATTTTATACGGCTGCGTCAATACGCAGCAAGAATGATGTCCCTGGCATGTGCAGAAAAATATCCCGGGAATTACTTGAATCATTGTGACAATTACGATCCGGGATGATTACCGTCGGGCAATTCCTTGTGCGAATCGTGCATTATTCCCGCTGCTTTTTGCCGGCGATATTTTTTTTAGCCGCTTATCGTTGCCTGGTTTTCTGATCAAGCGCCCTGTCAAGGGCTTCCCGGACAATGTTCGCGTCAGCAGGAAGTTCGAGAGGCATATTCGCGAAGCGACAGTCAACGTTAGCGAGGGTCTTTTCGTGATAGCCGACCTTGAACTCTGAAAACTTCAGGCCGTGTGCCGTAGATATGATGATCGTCCTCGCATCAGGAGGGATTTCTTTCCTTTCGACAAGCTTTATCAGCGCGGCCAGGGCGACCCCGGTATGGGGACATGAATACAGGCCGGTCCTGTCGGCAAGGGCAGCGGCGTTGGCCAGCTCGTCTTCGCTTGCCTGCTCGACAATGCCGTCGAATTCCTTCAGGGAGCGTATCGCTTTTTGTACTGAAACCGGGTCGCCGATCTGAATCGCAGAGGCCAGTGTCTTTTCCGGGGTAATGGCGTTGAATTCCCTGAATCCGGTGAGATAGGAGCGGTACAGGGGATTCGCTTTTTCAGCCTGCGCGAGCACGATGCGCGGTTTTTTGGTGATAAGGCCAAGTTCAAGCATCATTTTAAAGCCGTTGCCAAGAGCGCTAACGTTGCCCAGGTTTCCTCCCGGTATTATCACCACGTCAGGGACTTCCCAGTCAAACTGCTGTACCATTTCAACTGAAATGCTTTTTTGCCCTTCGATCCTGAGCGAGTTCATTGAGTTGGCAAGATATATCGTGTTGTCTTTGGTAATTTCTTTGACTATTTTCATGCAGCCGTCAAAGTCCGTGTCAAGGGACATCACGATTGACCCGTTTGACATGGGCTGCACCAGTTGCGCGGTTGAAATTTTATTTCTCGGCAGAAAAACGATCGAGGGTATGCCCGCGTACGCGGCATAGGCCGCCAGTGCCGCAGAGGTGTCGCCTGTTGAAGCGCAGGCAACGGCCTTTATATTTTTTCCTTGGCGGATCATTTCATTCACGACCGATACCAGCACGGTCATGCCAAGGTCCTTGAAGGAGCCGGTATGGCTGTTGCCGCACATCTTGACCCACAGGTCCTTCATCCCCAGCATTTCACCGAAGCGTTTTGCCCAGAACAGGTTGGTGTTTCCTTCAAACATGGAAACGATGTTTTCGTCATCGATTCCCGGAATGACCCATTCTTTTTTGCTCCACACGCCGCTGCCGTGAGGCCAGGCGGTCGTTCCCGAACGGCCGGAGAAGAGGTCTTTCCACTCCTGCGCGCTTTTGTCTCGCAGGCGGTCTATGTCATGGCTGACCTCGAGGAGGTTGCCGCATTTTTTGCAGTTGTACACGACTTCGTTCAGGGGATATTCCTCGCCGCATCCCGCAATACACCTGAAAACAGCATGGTAACGTGTCATTATTTTTCTCCTGTCTGAAGAGAATCTTCCACTCTGATCACAATGACTTTTTTCCCGACAAAGCTGAAATTGTTGATTTCTTCGGCAGCGGCGAGAAGATTTTTTTCCTGTGAAAGGTGCGTCATGATGATCAGGGGGATGTATTCGTCATCCCCGACGTTTTCTCTCTGGATCACTGAAGCGATCGATATGTTGTGGCTTCCCAGAACTCCGGAGATTTTCGAGAGTATTCCCGGCCGGTCGTGCGAATGGATGCGCAGGTAATACCGCGACAGCCTGTTTTCGGGCCTTATAAAATCCGCTTCACCCGATGTGAAGAGGGCTTTTTCCTCAATGTCCCTTTTTTCGGTTATCTGGATGATGTCGCTTAAGACCGCGGAAGCGGTGGGAAGGCTGCCCGCGCCTTTACCGTAGAGGATCACCGGGTCAGTCATGTCTCCGTCGTACATGATCGCGTTGAATTCGTTGCGGACCGAAGCGAGCGGATGGGTACTCGGGATCATGGTCGGGTGCACCCGTATGTCCAGAGCGCCGTCGCATTCCTTCGCGATCCCCAGCAGCTTGATCACGTATCCCATGTCCCTGGCATAGGAAAGATCGATCTCATTGATGCAGGAAATTCCTTCAACAAGAACAGACGCGTAATCAACCGCTTTGCCGTATGCGATCGCCGCGAGAAGAGATATTTTATGGCCCGCGTCAAACCCTTCAACATCAGCGGTCGGGTCCGCCTCGGCAAAGCCCTTCTCCTGTGCCTCTTTCAGCGCTTCCTCATAGGGCTTGTGTGTCTCGTCCATTTTGGTGAGGATGTAATTTGTTGTCCCGTTCAGTATGCCCATGATCGATTTGATGTTGTTGCCGGTCATGCCCTGCTTCAGCGCGAGAATACACGGGATGCCCCCGCCAACTGCCGCTTCAAAGCCGAGCTTGCTGCCGTTTTTTCCGGTCGCGGCGAACAGCTCGGCCCCTTTTTCGGCAAGGAGCTTCTTGTTGGCCGTGACCACGCTTTTATTCTTTTCGAGGGCCGAGATGATTATGGTCCTGGCGGGCTCTATTCCGCCGATGAGTTCGACCACGATATCAATTTCGGGATCGCCGGTTATGTCCTGCCATGTGTCGGTAACGGTTACATTTTCAGTTGATTGCTGGACAAAGCTTTTTCTCAGGTCGCAGATTGTCTTGATTTCAACGGATATCCCCTTTCTCATGGCGATAAGGGGGGCGTTTTTTTTCAGAAGGGTATACAGGCCGCTCCCAACAGTCCCGAAGCCTATCAGCCCTATAGTTACCTTTTTCATGGCGTTATCCTTTTTCTTGAATGGTATATTTTTTGGCGGTGGCGCTGTTTTTTGTCAATCAGTTTAGCGAATAATAATAAACCGCTCATTTTTCGCCATTACTGATGTTAATCGCCGGTTTCGGTTTTTTCTGTACATCACTGACGGGTCAGATTTTGAAGCGCTTTATTATTTCATGCAGTTTGTCCGCTTTCTCCTGAAGTGAATGGGCTGATTCGGAAACTGTCTGCGATGAGCTGGCAATTTCCTGAACCGAATTGTTGACCCTGGTCAGCGCGTTGAGGATCTCGGTACTGGTGACTTTTTGCTCTCCGGTCGCCATGGCGATCTGGTCAGCCATTTTATTGATCTCTTCAACATCGAGCATAACCTGCTCGCTTCCCCGTATCTGCTCATCCGATGAGAGCGCTATTTCTTCAAAGAGCTGTGCGGCTATTTCTATTTTTTTAATCATATCAGTGATTGAGGCAACGGTTTTATTCACGAGCTGTGCGCCTTTCTGGATGTCCGCGCGGCTGGTGCTGATGACGCTTTCAATTTCCTTGGTGCTCTGCGCGGTCGCTTCAGCGAGTTTTGATATTTCTTCAGAGACAACGGCAAAGCCCTTGCCATGCTCTCCCGCCCGCGCGGCCTCAATGGCGGCGTTGAGTGAGAGGAGATTTATCTGGTCGGAGATGTCATTGATCATGGCGACAATATCAACTATTCTTTTTGATCCTTCAGCTACCTGGTTGATGCTTATCGTGGTATCCTGGAGCATTCCTTCGGTATCATGGGCCCTCTTGACCGACTCTTTTGCTTCGGCGCTTACCTTGGTCGAGTTGTCGCCGACAACTTTTGTCGATGAGGTCAGCTCTTCCATCGCCGCGCTTGTCTGGGAAACCTTTTCAGCCTGGTTTTTTGCGGAGTTTGCCACGTTTTCTATGGTTGCCATCAACTCTTCATTCGATGATGTTGTTTCTTCGATAAATGCCGCCTGATTCTGAGATTCATGTTCCATCATCGAGCTTATTTCCGTGAGGGATGCTGATTCTTTACTGAGTTCATCACCTACGATTTTAATGTTGAGCAGGATGTTGCTGATCGTTACGATCATGTTGTTGATCGCTTCAATAAGTTCGTCTGTCTCATTGCGTATCGCAGATTGATAAACTTCACAATCACAGCATATTTCCAGTTTACTTCTCGAATCGGCATCCTCTCCTTGTTCGTGATCGCACAGGGTTCCATCAATTCTCCAGCATGAACGGTTTCTGCTCTCATACGCGGGGCATTCCCTTTTTTCGCAGTTTTTTACCTGGACGCATTTTTGATAATGAGGCTGAGGAATAAAGACCCTGATGTCTCCGCTGCTGACTTTAACGGTAACATCAATTATTTTTTTTAGAGGTGTAAAAATTCTGTTCGCCGCAAGAGAGCTTACGAAGAAAAGAATCAGGGGCATGCCGATTAACAGCGATACGATTATTGTAAACATTATTGAGAGTTTCAGGAGAAGGTCATCTGTATTTGACGTCGCAACGATAATCCAGTCCCAGTTTTGATAGTAGCTTGAGTACGCGATTTTTTCTTTAATTGTCCCGGTGCTGTCGGGGAAGTTATAGGTAAAAAATCCTTCTTTTTGATTGATAATATCCTGAACAAAGGGCTTGTTTGTTGTCGGGTCAGTCAGGTTTATCACCGACGCTCCTTTCATGGTTGGATGTTCAATCGCCTGACCCATTGAATTCATGACATACACATAACCTGTTGGTCCGATTTTAGTCTCTTTAATCACATCGAATATTGCGCTTTTGGGCGCGGGGATGCCGACGTAGATAGCGCCGACAATTTTCCCGTTATTGGCTTTTATCGGTGTGTAGTGAGTGATGTTCCAGGACTCGACAACCATCGCTCTTCCCCGGTAGTCTTTGTTCTGGATTATGGTTCGGAAAACCAGGGACTCTTTAGGTATGTAGGTGAGGATCGCGCGTTTGCCTTCTTTATTTTTAACGTTGGTTGCTATTCTTATGAGTTTATCATCCTGAAGCTGAAAAATTGTAGTGGTAGTTCCCCTGATCCCGATTTCGCTTGCGATAGAGTCGACGATATTAAAATTTTTAAGAAAACCGGTTTTTCCTGAAACCATCCTGGGAAGCTGTATGGTTGTCTCTTCGCCTGTTGATTGATTTTTAACGGTTAACTCGGTTGTCTCCTCAAGCTGTGATATGTCATCATAACGGGAAAATTCTTTTTTTAAAATCCGGTATCCTTTTTCGATGTCCTCGTTGAGTTTTTTGTCAATATCTTCTCTCTGTGTTTCACACATTTTTACTATAAAGTGGACGCTGTTTTTCATGTTTTGCTTGATTGATTCGAGCAGAATATACCGTGAGATGAAATACGTGGCAGGTAAAATTATAATCAGGGGTATTATAGCGGTAAGGCTTATGTATCTGAATATGGTTCCCTTGAGGCCGGTCAGATACTTTTTTATCTTCAGATTGAATTTTTTTATCATGGCATCATCTCACATTGATAAATTAATTAAAAGAATAATGATAATTGAATTTTAACATGGGTTACCTGTCAATGTAAAATAATATATAATATATAAAGTTTATATTAATTATTAGATTAATGTATCAGTTTTTTTAAATAGATTGTTTAATATAAAGATAAAACTATTGGTGACCGAGGGTAACAGAATGTGTGATGATCATTGAGGTGTGTTCTTCTTCAGGCCTGACGCGGTAGAGTATTTCACCCGGTGCCGCAATCAGGCTCCTTGCCTGAAGGTACGGCTTGTAGTTTGATTTGACGCCGCATACTTTCACGATGACTGCGCCGGAAATGTTTGCTCCACGCACATAGATTTCCTGATCGCGGGAAAACTTTTGTTCTACGGTTTCGTTTTTTATTAATGAAAAGGTGGGAGAGAAAATGATTTTTGCCCCGGCGTTTTTCATGAACATAAAGCTGCTGTCATGAAAAACATCAGCGCATATGAGTACGCCGAATGTTATCCCATGGGCACTGAAAACGGCATATGCATCGCCGGGTGTTATTATGCCAACCTCGGGCTGAAAGAGGTGTTTTTTCCTGTATTTGCCGAGAAAGTTGCCCCTGTCGTAAACATATGTCGTATTGTAAAGTTGTCCGCCCGAAGATTCGGGCATTGTCCCGCCAATGACAACAGAATCTGTTTCGCGTGAAAGAATCTCAATTCGTTTTTGCTGCATACGCTGGTTATGCGGTGTCTGCCCGTGGTTCCCGAGATATCTGTTTACGAAAAAGTATTCGGGAAAACAGATGAAATGAGGCCTGAAGTTTTTCAGTACCGCAATGTCCTTCCTGGTTATTGCCGTGCCCAGGGGCTTTTGACACAGGGCGATATTAAAGCTTGCCATAAGTGAACTCCGCCGCCAGAACTTCCCATTCCGCGAAATTTTATGATGGCGTGAACATGCAGACATCCATCATAAAAATCAAACTTTTTTTATTGAATATGACATTGAAAATTTTGTCACTTTGACGTTTTTCAATCGCATTAATAGTACCGGTATGAAACATTCCTCAAATTTCGAGTACATTGTTTCCGGTCTGCATCATATACAATAATATTTCGGAGTAATCATATGGACAGGGCATGCTATGAGAAGGCATTTTCCGCGGTATACGAAAGATTTTATAACCCATTACATCGTTTCATATGCAGCATCGTTCACAACAGGGAACTGAGCCAGGATATTATTCATGATATTTTTCTGAAAATTTATGAAAAGCGGATCCCGCTCGAACCGGAATCAAAAAAAATTTTTACATTTTTATGCACGATGTCAAAAAACAGGGCGATTGATCAAATAAAGAGGATGAAAAATGAGAACGACAAATATCATGAGATAGCTTATCAGGAGGTTGCCCTTGACCGGGATTTCTATCACGATGCTGAAGAGTCGTATATTGAAGGCGAAGTTGTATCAACACTCCATGATGTCTTGAATACCATTTCATTGGAGCACAGGATATTTTTTATCAATCATATTTTCAATGATATGCCGGTATCGGGGATGGCTCTTGAGTCGGGAATGTCGGCATATCATGTAAAAAAAATTATACAAAAGGTTAACAATGAAATGAAAGACAAATTGCGGGATTTTTTTTATGAAGATTTATTTATCCCTGGTTAATTAGTATAATTTTTAATAATATACATTTTTTTATTGACTTCATGGGTAAAACGTAAATTTTATCAGGCGATTTACTAAAATATTTTTTTACTAATGAGTAAGGAGGTGGGTAATGAAACGATCTTTATTTTTTCTTGGAATTTTTTTATGTTCAGCGATCATTATGATCGGAGCAAGCCCGTCACATGCCGAGACAGCAAAAAAATATAATATCGGCGTTGGTGGCTATTTCGGTATTGGCGGGGCCACAACATTTTTTGACGACCGTGACGGGGCTTTTGCACTGGGAATCCAGCCTGAAGCGCAATTTTTTGTTATCGATAATCTTTCTATAACGTACCGTTTTTTATGGGAGCGAATTTTTTATGATGTCCGATACTGGACCGGAACCAGGTGGAAAGTATATTCATCCCCAATGGATATCGCACCCTTCCTTTTCGGTGCCCGATACTATTTCCCGATAATGGACAGGCTCAAAGTCTATACCGGAATGGGAATAGGATTTACCGCTTACCGGGTCGATATTGATGACGGGCGTGATACCTTAAGCAGGTTCGCATTCGCTATGGATTTTTACGGTGGGGTAGAATATGAAGTCATTGATAATCTTGCCGTTGGCGGGATGTTTAACATAATGCTTCCGAATCTCGGGCCGCTTGATCATGATGAACTTGTGGTAGGCCGCTTTATGTTTTTCTTCGGAGCAACCTATTATATTCCACTTAATTTATAATCTGAACATGCCGGCATGCGGCCCGGCCAGTGCCGGCATATAAATCTTCACAGAAGTATTCTCGCATCAGCAATTAATATTTTTTCCCCCCTGCACATGACCGGGTTCAAATCAATTGATTTGAACCTTTCCCCGAGATTGAAAACCAACTTTGAAAACCTGCTGAAAAATCCGGCCAGCGCTTTTAGGTCTACCGGGACCGCCCCTCTGTATCCCGTGAGCAGATCAAGCCCCCTGAGTGATTCAATCGCCCTGAGCGCTTCATTCTCGGTCAGCGGCGCAAGCCGTATGGCCACATCCCGGTAAATTTCCACTGAAGTGCCGCCGATGCCGATCATCACTACCTTGCCGAATTGGGGATCGTCCTGCGCCCCTGCAATTATTTCAAGCCCGCTGATCATCTCATCAACCAGAATCCCTTCAAATCCTTCAAGAGAAGAAAGTTTTTTAAAGGCAGCGGTTAATTCATCAGCGCTGTTGAGGTTTTTAATAACGCCGCCTTTTTCCGTTTTATGCATTATTAACGGTGAAATCACTTTTGCCACAACCGGATACGTGAATTGTTTTTTCAATGCAGCAATATCCGCCGCATCTTTGATCCACCAGTTACGGCAGGTATGCAGGCCGTTCAGTTTCATGATTTCCTTGGCTTCTGGTTCAAGAACCCAGCCGCGGCTTTTTGATTGTTCCAGTATGTCCAGACACCGTTTTTTCATTTTTTCCTCTTTATAGCCTTGAACATTTTTGCCGCGCTCTCTATTGAATGGGTAACCGGAATCCCGTGCGCCTCGAATCCTTCAATAAACACGCCGAACTTCGGGATATAAGGCACATAGGCGATTATCGGCTTATCATATTCGGACCTGAGGCGTGCAAGCCGCCAGGGCAGGGATGAGGATGTCATCTTGGGGATAAAAGGAAGATAAAGCACCAGAAGCCCGTCCACATAGTCCCTCTGCAGGATGTACTTCGCTGACTGAATGAAATCCTCGTCGCTCGCGCTTCCTGTCAGGTCAACAGGGTTGCTGAAGGACGCTATCTCCTGGATGTTGACGGACAGCATGTCCCTGAGTTCCCTGCTGTCTGGATCGGGAAACGGTACCACGTCAATGCCCAGCTGATGGAAATAGTCCGAAGCGATGACGCCATGCCCTCCGCTTAAGGTAAGTATTGCCACACTGTCAAGCTTGCGCAGCCCGTAGTAGGACAGGGCCTCGCACGCGGAGAGAAAATCCGGTTCGGTGGTCACTTCAACCGCATCGGTTCCCTTTATAATTTCGTTGAACACGAAATAGTCTCCGGCAATTGCCGCGGTATGGGACGAGATCGCCTTCATGCTCGATGGGGTCTTTCCCGCCTTGAACAGCACAACCGGTTTTCGGGTTTTTTTCAGTTCAGCGATGAAATCACGTCCCCTGAGGGGCGTAAAACCTTCAAAATAGATGCCGATAACTTTTGTCCTCGGGTCGCTGTTAAAAAAACGCAGGGCGTCAACTTCATCAATGACCGCTTTGTTCCCGATGCTCAGGGCCCTGGACAGGCCGACCTGTTCCTGCGTGAACCTGATCATCAGGTCGACCAGTATGCCTCCGCTCTGGCTTGCGAGTCCGATCACGCCCTCAAGGGGTTTCACGAACCGTTCGTCCTGAAAGAACAGCGTGTTGATGAAGGGTGATGAGAACACGCCCAGCCCGTTTGGTCCTATTACCGGGAAATCGTGTTCAAGGCATATCTGCCGTATCTCCTCCTGCAGGTCATGCCGTCCCGCTTCTGAAAATCCTCCGGATATAATAATGGCACCGCTGACCCCGGCGTCGATGCATTCCAGAAGAATTGCCGGGATGAGGTCTGAGCGTATTACCAGCACTGCAACGTCAATGTGTTCCCTGATTTCTTTTATGCCGGTGTAGACTTTTTCGCCCCTGAACGTCCCCCCTGAAGGATTAATACAGTAGATTTTTGTCTGATAGTGATATTTATTTTTACTGTAAATTATATTCGCCGGATGTTCCGGGTTGGTCATTGAAATTCCGAATATCGCCATTGACCGGGGCTCAATAATTTTTTTCAGGTTCATATAATAAGGTATCCCATTGTTAAGAGTATCACCGTATCATTTTACCAGTGCGTGTGCCACTTTTTGCATTATAAGGGAACCTCTATAAATTACATTTTTGATGTTCCCTTGTGGTCGAAACCTTTTAGCACATCCTGTGCGGTTTCGAGAGCTTGCAGGAGGCAAGCCTCCAAGTTGAGCCACTGATGGTTTAAAACAACTTGCCATTCTAACATCCTGTTCAGCAGGCATAATATCTGATAAAATCAGGAGTTATACCCCCTCTTTAATTCTCCCCCTCATAGGGGGAGTTAGTGGGGGTCGAAACTCCTGATTTTTAGAAGTGCCCATAAAATATTTTGGGCATGTGGACAAGAATCATTTATTTGTACATGGTTTTTGCCGGTAAACATTATTTTTATGAATGTTTTTTGTCATTAAAAATTTATACTTCAGTTTAATTATCGGTTCAGCCTGCTATTCTCACCATGATGTTCCCCTGCCAAAAAAATCCTTGAAATTAATCTTTTTCAATGCAATTATGTCTCCTTGTTTATTTTCAATCGTCTGTTCATGCCATGGATGCTGAATTACTTGATACATTTGAAGATCTTTTTTCCTTTTCAACCGCTCAGGAAGAAGTTTTACCCTCTACAGGGGAAATTACCGGCGAGGAGAGGGTGCGTGAGAAGCTGAATAAGGAAATGTTTTCCTGTAATTCGCGCTATGAGCTAAAAACCGAAGCGCATCTGCTTCATCTGGCGCACGCGAACAATAAAATTCTATCCCTGTCGAATTCCCGGACAAGAATTCTTGCCCACCAGGTTGAAAGCACCCACCGCATCGTGAATTCACTGAATAAACGTTTTCTTATTGCTGATGAGGTCGGCCTTGGCAAGACCATAGAGGCCGGGCTGGTAATCAAGGAATTTGTATACCGGCACAACTACCGGAGAATACTTATTGTGTGCCCGGCATCGCTTCTGCTCCAGTGGCAGAACGAAATGGAGAGCAAGTTTAATGAGCGCTTCACCATTTATGACAGAAAGATCCTTGACCGAGCCGGTAAAAACGGCGACAACCCGTGGAAGCAGGCCGACCGGATCATCTGTTCCCTGGATTTTATCAAGAACAGGGCATTTTCGGCTGACCTCAAAAGGACACACTGGGACACGGTTATATTTGACGAGGCCCACCGGCTCAGGCGCGACTCAAAGCATGCCACCCAGGCCTACACCGTGGGCGAGCTTGTTTCCCGCCAGACAAAGGCGCTTCTGCTTCTATCGGCGACCCCGTTCAGGGGGAACCTGGAAGAGCTTTACTACCTTGTTTCCCTGGTTGACCGGAACCTTCTTGGCCCCTTTAATTCTTTTTACCTGAATTACTGCCACGACGGGTCGGACCTTGCGCCGCTCCGCCACAAAATATCCGAGGTCGTTATCAGAAGGACGAAAAAGGAAGTGGGCGGCTTTACCCTCCGCCATGCGCGGACCGTTCGGTTCGACCTCTATCCCGATGAACGCCTGTTATATGACGAGACCACAGGCTACGTTGCCGAGGAATTCAACAGGGCGATGCACAGTGAAAACAGGGCAGTGGGCTTTGTGATGACTGTTTTTCAAAAACTTCTCGATTCGTCGTCATACGCGCTCGGCGTCGCCCTTGCCAACAGGAGGGACCGCCTGCTTGACCTGGTTAAAAGGGCCGAATCATGCAGGTCAATCGTGAAAAATTTCAGGCCCGAAGATGACGATTATGGGGATGATGAAACGCTGCTTGAGATGATCGGCGAAACATCGGACAAAACCCTTTCTGAGCTCAAAGAGGAAATAAAAACGCTGGAAAAACTTATTGCCATCGCGGCCTCAATTGAGAAAAACAAGAAAGCCGAAAAGCTCGCGGGCCTCATCCGCAACCTCAAGAAAAAGGGGCACCGCAAGTTTCTTATCTTCACGCAGTTCAGGACGACCCAGGAATATCTTAAAGAGATACTTTCCGGTTTTTCAATAGAGCTTTTTCACGGCTCCATGGACCGCCTGCAAAAGGAGGACGCGCTTGAATCGTTCAGGGACAGGGCGGACATCCTCATCGCCACGGAAGCGGGCGGCGAGGGCAGGAACATGCAGTTCTGCAATATACTGATCAATTATGATCTTCCCTGGTCTCCGCTCAAGATCGAGCAGCGCATCGGGCGGGTGCACCGTTTCGGCCAGAAGGATGATGTTTATATTTACAATTTTTCCACGCGGGATACCGTTGCGGAGAGGGTGCTGGAAGTGCTCACCAGAAAACTCAGGCTTTTTGAGGAATCAATCGGAACGCCGGATGTTCTGCTCGGCGAAATGGAGGATGAGCTCAAGCTGAACCGGCTTTTCATGGAAATGGCCAGCGGCACCAAGAGCGTTGACTCCATTGACAGCGAAATAGGGGAGCGCCTTGAAACAGCGCGGAGAAGTTACGAGAAGCTTGCTGACCTGACCGTTGCCCGGCAGATGGATTTCAACTATGACGAATATTACCGCATCACGTTGAAGGAGCGCCAGTTTTCAAATCACCGTATTGAAAATTTCGTTGCCCGCCTTCAGATGGTTGAACCGTCAGTGCTGGATATGATCGGGACAAGGGACGCTGTGACAGGCTTCTTCCCGGTTTTTTATGCTGCTGAAGAGGGGCAGCCCTCCCATAATCAGGGGACCTTCGAGAGCCATTGCGCCCTTGAGAACGAAAAGGTGGAATTCCTCGCTTTCGGCCACCCTGTTGTTGATTCGCTTGTTGATCTCTGTAAAACTGAAGGGTTCGGCGGATTGACCGGGGCTGTTGCGGTGCCGTCGCATGAACGATTCACCGGAATGGTGTTCAATTATATTGTCACGTACAATTCCCTTTCAAAAACGAGTGAAATGGTTCCGGTAATTGTCGAAAGGGAAGGTGCGCTTGATGAACGGTCGCTTGAGGAGCTTGAAAAAGACCTTCTCGAACAGGATTATCTGCCCGCTGCCTGTCTGGATAAGCTGGAACCGGAATTTGAACAGATGAGAATGAATGCGGATGATTATTTCAGCGCTGCGGCGGAACGGGTCCGCAATAAAATTCAGGAGCGCATCGCTGACATGGCCATGGCCCTTGATTGTGATATATATCCCGAAATTGAAAAGATCCAGAAATCGTATGATCAGAGGATACAGGAGCTCAGTGAAAAACTGGCCATACAGGAAAGTAAAATGAAGTGGCAGGGCACTGACATGAAAGGGGCCATTACCAGGACAGCGAAGCAGATACAGAAAGAAAAAAGGGAAAGGGATTTGCTTCTTGAGAGATACCGGAAAGCACTGGGGATAACGTATTCAATTCATCTGGTGAACGCGGCTGCCATTGCCGGCATTCCTGATTTTCCCGGTCGGTGATGTTATAAAGCAGGGGCTTTAGCGGAGGGACAGGGCCTCGTCAATGGTTGAATCAATACTCTGCATTGAAAGCAGGTCGTCATCCGGAGAATAATCCGCCTGTTCCTGGGATGAGACAAACACTGACTGGTACGTGCCGTGGATTTGCTGCGAAATAAAGGTGTTGTAGCGCAGGCTTTCTTCAGTGCTGTTGAAGACCGCACTCACAATTATAAAGATTGAAGCAGCTGCCGCCAGCGAAGACAGTGAAATCCCGGATATGAACCTGAACCTGCGTTCGCTTCTTTTTTTCAATACGTTCCCGGCGATACGGAAATCCCAGGAATCGTCTTCAAGCCGTTTGCGGATTTCCTCTCGCATAATTTTTTTATTGTCATTCATGGTTGTTCCTCCTTGTACATCTTTTTCAGGAGCTGGCGTCCCCGGGATATTCTTGATTTCACCGTGCCTCTTTTTATGGATAATCTCAACGCTATTTCGGTTTCGTTCAAGCCCTGTGACACAAGGTCTATAACGGACCGGTATTTTTCCGGCAGCAGCTTGATTTTCCCGAGGAATTCTTCGATCTCATATCCGCTCTCAACGGTACTGAGAGGTTCTGTTTCACGAATAGATTCAACTGTTTTTTCAAACTTTTTTTCTTCCCTCATGAGCCGTTCATTCATCCTGAACGATTCGTTTCTCGCTATGGTATACAGCCATGTGCTCAGGGCGGAATCACCGCGGAACCTGTTGCCGGTTAGACTTTTATATGCCCTTAAATAGGTCTCCTGGACAACATCGTCAATCGCGTGATAAAACCTTTCCGCGAGGTGCTTTTCGACCGCTGAAAGGACCACTGATTTTGTTTCATGGACGATAAGGGCAAATTCCCTTTCAGTCATTGTCTATTCTGCCCCTTCTGTTGTGCTGCCTGATTTTTTGTTTCTGTTCATCAGTGAGAATTTTTTCTATCTCGATTCTCTGCTTTATCCGTGCGATTCGAATATCAACTTCGATTTCAGACATGTCTTTTAAAATATTCCTGACGTCTCCAAGGTCGACCTTTTCTTCAAGAAGAAGTTTCCTCAACTTGATCCTTTTCGGCTGAAGCTTTTCCTTTTTTTCGAGGAAAAATTTTCGATACTTCAGGTTGATCTTTTCGATCTCTTTAATCTGCTCGTTGCTGAGGCCCATCTTTTCTTTCATGAATTCCGGGTCGCCAAAACACATCCCTCCTCTGAACCTGCCGTGGTGCCCTGGTCTTTCGTGTATATATTCGTCATCGCCGGGCATTACCCTTTCAGGGCCGGATGGTCTGGCATCAATAGCCGATGTTGTCAGCAGGACCCCGAGAACAATTCCGCCTGCCAGAATAAAAAATTTTTTCATACTTAACTCCTTTCAAGCCAGGGCACATGCATTGAAGAAACATGTACCCTCCCCCATCAAGGGGGAGGGATTTTAATTTTTATGGATCAACCCCATGTCAGACTTCGCTGACTCTTCCCTGTTATTCACTCTTAATAACCTCTCGGGCAATACCCGGAGCGCTGGTTTTTAAAATTCCTCCAGCGCAGGTCTTTCGTTTCTTTGTAGCGCTCTTTCTGTTTGTCGGTCAGCACGTCTTGAACCGCTTTTCGATGGTCTTCCCGTAACTTTTCCACTGTTTCATAGCTGTTCCTGTTTTTAAAATACTTTTCCCGGTATTCCTGGTCAATTTTGAAAATTTTTTCCACCTGGGCGTCCGAAAGGTCGAGAAAATACTGCATCCGGTCAAGGTGCCCGAAGGGCTTTCCTCTCCCTTCTCCGCAGGTCCCCCAGCCTTTTCCCCGGTACTGCTCCCTGGCGTTGCCGGTTTCCGGTGACAGGACCATTGCTCCTGTTATTACCAGTGCCGCTATTATTGTTGCAATAATGTTTCGTTGCATGGTTCAACTCCTTTTTCTGATTTTGGTCATGAGACCCCGAAAGGTTCTTCATGGTTCCTGAATTTTTTTGATTGCTATTTTTTTATAACAGGGCCTAAATATCCTGTTTTTTTCACATTCGGGATTTTCACCATGGCCAAGAGAAAGCACATCAATCTTCTTCCGGGAATTGTCGCCGCGATTTTTGCCGGCTTCCTTGTGGGAGGGTTTTTTCCCGCAGCGGGAATAAAATTTTCAATACTGGGAAAAATATTTTTAAACCTGCTGACCATGATCGTCATGCCGCTGGTGATTTTTTCTCTGATTGTTGGCATTACCAATCTCGGCGAAGTCGGAAAGATCGGCGGCATAGGAAGAAGGACACTCGCGTATTATATCAGCACGACCGCGATTTCGGTGCTCATCGGGCTGGTCATGGTCAACCTGATCAAGCCCGGCAGGTCGGTAATGCCCGGAGAAGAACATGCCCGGGTGCGCTATGTCCTGGAAGGCGACGATTACACTGATGTCCGGCTTATTGACGGCAGGCTGCGGAGAGCCGATTATAATGGCAGGTATGATGTTATTCTTTCGGACCAGAAAGTGAGGGGACGCATTATCGCCGCGTCAGGTGACAGGATAGCCGTGAGGTCATGGGAGAGCCTTGATAACCGGGGGCGATATTATATCACCGGAGATGACGGGGAGAAGGTCCCGCTCAGAGAGTCAGGCGGATATCTTGCGCCGGACAGCGTGTCGTTGAACAGAAACGGCGCGGGGATCAGTATCAAACTTCCCCCTGCCGAAGGGCTCGCGTTGAAGAAGGACAGGGGGATCATCGGGACCATCGAGGTGATGCTCACGGGCGATGCTTCAGCCGGAAGGGAGGGAATGATCCCGCGGAATGTTTTCAGCGCGCTCCAGAACATGGAAGTGCTCCCGGTCATTTTTTTTTCAATACTTCTGGGGCTTGCCCTGTCCGCGATCGGTGAAGCGGGAAAGCCGGCAATTGACGTGGCCTGTTCCCTGAACGCGGCGGTTCTCCGGCTTGTTGACTGGATTATGCTCCTGTCGCCGCCGGGGATTTTCGGAATCATCGCGCACCGGGTCGGCGCTGCCGGCGGCTTCAGCGGTTTTCTGCCTGAGCTTGCCGCAATCGGCCTGTACGCGGCCACGGTCATCACCGGGTTGCTGGTGCACGCGCTGGTGGTCCTTCCGTTTCTGCTTTCGGTGATCGGCAGGCGCCGTCCCCTGGTGTTCGTTTCAGGCGTGGGCGTCGCGCTGCTCAACGCGTTTTCCACCGCGTCAAGTTCGGCAACGCTTCCCCTGAGCATGAAAACAGTCGAAAACAACAACGGCATATCACAGCGCACGGCCGGGTTTGTCCTTCCCCTGGGCGCGACGATCAATATGGACGGGACCGCGCTGTATGAAGCGGTGGCCGCGCTCTTTATCGCCCAGGTGTACGGGATCGATCTTTCGGCCGCTGACCAGGCCATTGTTTTCATCACCGCGACTCTGGCAGCCGTAGGGGCGGCCGGCATCCCGGAGGCGGGCCTGGTGACCATGGTGCTGGTCCTCAGGGCAGTGGGGCTTCCGGTAGAGGGCATAGGCCTCATACTGGCCATAGACTGGTTTCTTGACCGGTGCAGGACCACGGTCAACGTATGGGGAGACATTGTCGGAACAGGAATAATCGAGACCCTGGAAAGCAGGGCGATAAATAATGGGCACAGTATGGAGGTTCGCGATGGCTCAGAAGAAGTCTGCTCAGAGTAAAAAATCCGGCCCGGCGAAAAAAGCTGCGGCACCGAAAGCGAAGGCCGGGGCGGGGACGAAGGCAAAGGCGAAACCGAAAAAGGCAGCGGTGAAAAAAGCCGCGGTCACAAAGCCCGCTGCAACGGGGAAGTCCGCTGTTGACCACGCGAGGAAGATAATGATCGGCAAGCTCACCTCGATCTGCAGGGAAATCGAGATCGAAAACGTCAAATTTCTTCTCAGCCAGGCCGAGCTGATTCACCGCAACACCAGGGCCCGGATGATCACCCCGCAGCGGACCGCGGACGCGTCCAAAACATCCGCGATCGCTTCAAGCATCCCCCTTGACAAGTTTTCGGTGAAAGTGAAAGAAGGGGATGACGGTTCGTACTTCATGGTCGCGATCAACCGCTACCAGATCTTTTTTTCCAGGGACGAGATGAAACGGCTGGTGAGGATGTGCCATGCGTCAGAGGACGCGGCGGACGCGGGCAGGCGCATGTATGCCTGGTTCAAGAAAGAGCGGGGAGATATTTTATACAATACCGATATTGAAAGCCCGGCCGACCCCGCGCTGGCGACGATCTATAACCACCTGATCAAGACGTACACGGTCAAGGCATAGTTATCTTTTCAGCTCTTCGGCGAATTCAAGGGACGATTTGAGGAACCTGAACCGTTTGGGAGGGCCGAATACTTTATCCTCCGGCTTGCTTCTGAGCGTGAGCGCGCCTGAAGGGCAGGTGCTCGTGCACAGGCCGCACCCGATGCAGCGTTCAAGGTTAATTTCCGCGACCGAATCTTTTTCCGTTATGGCTTCCATGGGGCAGCGGTCATAGCAGGTGCCGCAGCCCGTGCATTCGTCCGCGTTGATAACAGCGAAGTAGTTGGTCGAAGCAAGGCGGGCCGGCTGGGGAAAAAGCTTGATGAACTTTAAAATGCCGCAGAACGTGCTGTTGCAGTTGCAGATGCATTCGGTGTTTTCCCTGTTGCCCCCGACCTGGTGAACAAGGCCCGCCTCTTCGGTTTTCAGCAGAATGTCCAGGGCCTCGTCCGCGGTTATCCACCTTCCGATTTTCATCTCTTCAACATAGAACTCGGCGTAGAAATCAAAGGCCATGCACACCTCGGTCGGCGACTCGATCTGTCCACCCATCGCCCTGCTGTGCAGCGCGCAGGGGCAGTGGAACAGCCCGATCTTCTTTTTTTCCATGATGATTTTTTTGATATCGTCAAACGGCAGCACCGGCGCCTCGGCGTTTACCTCGCGGTGGATCGGGACCGTCCGCAGGGAGCGGTCTTTCGGAATAAAGCCGCTGGTGAGATACGTGTCAAAGAGCGTTGAAAGCTCCCGGTCTTTGCGGTAGGCCTGATGTTCATAGAGCCCGTGCATGTAAGGGGCGACGGCGTAGCGTTTTTCATCGCCCAGCGTTTTAAAGAAGAGCAGCCCTTTCTTTCCCATTTTGGCGAGGATCCGCTCTGTCTCGGCCAGGGGCCTGCCGCTCCTCTCCGCGATTGCCGTTGCCGGTTCCAGGCAGTCGGTCATTGACAGGTACAGTTCCGCTTCGTCCGGCGTGAATATCCTCCGCAGTATTTCTATTTCCACCCCGGATTCGGTTTTGTTCATCCCTACGGAGAACCGGTCGATGTATTCCCTGAGGCGGGTGTATAGTGTTTCTTCCATGGCTGCTTCCCATAAATTTTTTTTACAGATGGTAAAATATTACTGGACTCAACCCGCTGTCAAGATTTATTTATTCACCGGGGGCCAGGGAGTGCGACGGCAGTCGCTATAATATTGGGGGTTATCAAAATCAGGGTATTTGTCATCCCCGCGCACGGAACCGACGCGTATGAAAAAAAAAGACTCAAATGTTGCCAGGGAAAAAATAATCACGGCCGCCCGCGAAGTGTTTTCGGAATATTCCTACCACGCGGCGACTCTGCGTATGATCGGCAAACGGGGAGGGTTCGATCATCCTCTGATATCGTATTACTTCCCGTCAAAGGCCGCGTTGTTCGAATCGGTTATCGGCGGCATCTGTGATGAGGTGCTCCGGGCGAACCGCGCCTGGTACGCGGCAGTGCGTGAGCTGTCGGTTAAAGACGCGCTGGACAGGTACCTCTATTTCCTGATCGATTTCAGCAGAAACAATCCGCGGCATTTCAGGATACTGGCCCTGAACCTGGCCCAGGCCCTGAGCTTTTCTGACATCCCGGGCTATCTCATGATAAAGGATTTCCTGAACCGGCATAACAGCAATTTCATCGAACAGATGGGCCTTGGCGATGATCTCGCCGAGACCGTGATGTTCACCTCGGCGATCAATGTCATGGTCATCAACTACCTGGGGTCGTCAGGGGTTTATTCGGGGATGATCTCTTCGCCTGGCTGCGGCGATGACTATTTTTCCTGGGTGAAAAAATCGCTGCTGCTGCTCTTCGAACCATGGCTCAGGTCGCTTCTCAAGCGCAGGAAGAACTAACGCCGGTCCTCGTTGCCGGTCACCGCAGAAGCACGATCGTGACCCCGTCCCCGCCTTCGCCGTAATCGCCGGGCCTGAAATCGTCCGCGTACGGGGAGGTCCTCAGAAGGCCGCGCACCGCTTCCTTGAGCGCGCCGGTGCCGTGGCCGTGGATGACCACCGCGCTGGTCAGGCCCGTGCGTGACAGGGAATCAAGGTCGTGCTCGAGCTTCCGCAGCGCCTCGTCGACCCGTTTGCCGCGCAGGTCTACGGTGTTGTACTGTGTCTGTATGGTCAGGGGGATGGTTTTTTCCTGACGGGGGAGTTTCACCGCCGGTGCCGTGCTTTTTTTCGGCTGCCGCCTGCTTTTGGGGACCATGATGTCCCTGAGTTTTATCTGGGTGCGGATGTTCCCGCCGAGGAGGACCGTGGCCCGTCCGCCCGCATGGTCGACCTCTTCAACCACGCCTTCCTTTTCGAGCGCAATGACCAGCACCGTGTCCCCGGCAACGGGTTCACCGTTGCGCGCTTTGCGGTACGAGTCAGTGAAGCGCTCTTCACGCGCCTCGTTAAGTCCCTGCGTGACTTCATCCTCGGCGCGGCTGATCCCGTCAAGTATCCTGCCGCTTTCCTTCATGTCAGACTGCTGCAGTCCCTTCATGTGCGAAGAGACCTCGTCCCTGAGCCGGTGAAGCTCCTCGATGAATTCGATGCCCTTCTGGTGTTTCAGGCGCGCGGTCTTTCGTTCGAGCTCTTCTTCCCTGCGGCGGAGCTCATCCTTCAGGGCCGCGAGGCCCGACTTCTCTTCGCGGAGCGCGTCCTGTTCCTAGTCCATCTGCTTGTGGTGTTCCTGTATCTTTTCAATCAGGGCCTCGACGCTTATGTCCCTGCTGTTCAGGAGCGCGCGCGAGCGGTCGATGATTGCCCCGTCCATGCCGTAGTTGCCCGCGATCTCGAGCGCGTAGCTCACGCCGGGAAGGCCCGCCTTGAGGCGGAAGGTCGGCCTGAGCGTTTCAAGGTCGAACGACACTGACGCGTTTTCAAAGCGCGCGTCAAGCGCGGCGAGCTCCTTGAGCTCGGGATAGTGCGTGGTCACCACAAGCAGGCACCCGCTGTTGATGAGCGATTCGAGGATCGCCTGGGCCAGGGCCGCCCCCTGCCGGGGATTGGTGCCCACCATGATCTCGTCGATGATGACCAGGCTTCTGTCGTCGGCCCTGTGGAGCATGTCGGTTATGACCGTGACCTGGCCCGAAAACGTCGACAGCGACTGCGAGAGGTTCTGGTCGTCGCCGATGTCGGCAAGGACCGTGGTGAAGCGGCCGATGCGCGAATCCGGGCCCGCTGGAATGTGCAGGCCGAACAGGGTCATGACCGCGCACAGGCCGATGGTCTTCAGCAGCACGGTCTTGCCCCCAGTGTTGGCCCCTGATATGACCAGGGCCCTGAACTTCGCGCCCAGCTCGATGTCGTTTGCCACGATGTTTTCCGGGTCCATGATCTGGATCAGGGGATGGCGCGCGCGGTACAGCACCATGACCGGCTCACCGGTGACGACCTGGCTGTTGCCCTTTATGAGGTCGCTGAAACGGGCCGCTGCGGTGAGAAAATCGCCGTATGACAACGAAGCGAGGTTGGCGCACAGGTCGCTGCCGTGAAAAGCGGCCCGGTCGGTCAGCGCGCGCAGCACGGCCAAGGTCTCCGCCTGGAGCTCTTTGTCGAGCATGACCGCGGTGTTGTTCAGGTCCGCAATTGCGTCGGGCTCGATGTAGAGCGTCATCCCGCTTGCGGACACGTCGTGCAGGGTCCCGCGTATCTTCCCCTTCATCCCCGCCTTGACCAGCACCACGTACCGGTCGTTGCGCATGGAAAACACTTTTTCCTGAAGGACCTGGTCGAGGTCGGGCCGCGTCATCATCCGGTGCAGCGCGCGCTCGATCTCCTTTTTGACCGAATATATTTTTTCTTTTACCGCTTTCAGGGCCGGGTAAAAAGAATCGTTGAGCTCGTTTCTCTCGGTCAGCGACGAGACCAGCAGGTCGCCCAGCTCGTCAAGGGGGACGATGTCCCGGTACTGCTCGTCCAGCGCGGGAAAGTCCTCGCGGTGTTCTTTAAAATATTTCTTTACCCTTCTGCCCGCCGCCACGAAGTCCCGAATCCCCGCAAGCTCTTCAAGGGAGAGGAGCCCGCCTTTTTCCGCGCGGGTGAGCGGGGCGGTCAGGTCGAAGAGGCCGGTGAAGTCAGGGGCCTCTTTCTGGAAGATGAGCTCTTTCATCGCCGAAATTTTCGAAAGCTGCTGTTCTATGCGGCGCGTGTCAAGGGGCCTCAGCGTTTCAGCGTAGCTTCTGCCGGGGCCGGTAGCGCACAGCGAGGCCAGCCGCGCCTGTATGGCGGGCCACTCAAGCACCTGCAGCACGCGCTCGGGGATGTGCAGGTCGTCGGTGTATAGATCTTCGGTCATCGCAGCGGGCCGTTCCTGTCTGGATTGAGTTGTCATTCATCCGCGCGCGGAATGTGAACACCTATCTGACTTTGAAAAATAAATACAAGAAGAAATTTTTTCCTTTCAGGGTCAGCTCTTTTACCGCCGGGCCCAGATCATCAAGGTGCCCGTTCTGGACAGCGGTCCAGTATGGTTCGTTCTTGTAGACCGACTTATTGATATAACTGAACGTCCACAGGTACAGGGCCATAGTTATGGCGATTACCGCTATGGCAACCGTATTTCTGATGCCGCGGGTGGTTGTTTTTTGCAGCGCGGTTGCTGATAATATCAGGGCGGATGAAATCAGGAACACGGCCAGGTACGACCACTGAATCAGGTAGTCATACCAGCCGATTTTCGCGCAGCCGCCGGTGCGCGTATACTCACCGGCATGCGACAGGGGAAAGAAGAGCGGTATGCCGCCCCAGGGCCCGGAAGGCTGGGGCAGGTCAGCGATAAGGTGCGACAGGCCCGCGACAAATGAGGTGATGAAAATTATGAGCAGTACTGGTCTTAACTGCGCGCTGTTTTGTTTTTTCACGAAGAGGCCGTACAGGGCGACTATAAGGGCCGGGGCCGCGGCAGCAAGCAGAACGAAAACCAGGGAATGGGTTATGCCCCGGTGGCCGGTGAACACGTCCCGCGAAGCGTAATTCCCGAAGAACGAATCGATGTCAGGCAGGATCGCGAACAGGCCCGAGAGCGCGAGGATGGCGCGGTACCGCAGATGAATTTTTTTCATCAGGGCCTGAACGCAGTAGATGATGTTGCCCAGTGACAGGCCGATGAATACGTGTTCGGGAGGGGTCATGTGCGTGTATGGTCCCCGGGCTGTTCAGGTGTGGCGTGGTTGACGTAAAGCAGTGTCGCGGCCATTGTCGCCAGGTTCAGGCCCAGGAACCCGACCAGGGGCACGAACGACATCAGGAAGAACCCGGTGCCGACCCCCATGAACCCGTACCGGTGAGACCAGGCGAGCTTCATTTTTTCTTTGAAAGCCATCCTGCGCCGCGACAGGGGGTATTCGAAAAACTGCATGCCCAGGAAGAACACGGTGTTCATGAAGCTCAGGGGCGCGTACACGATCCCTCCCGCGACCGGGATGATGTTCACGATCAGAAGCGCGGCGTTGATCGCGATCATGAGCAGGAACAGTTTGATCGTGTTGATTCCCATAGTTTTCAGGTCCCTGAAAAAGACCGCGGGCGTGAGCGGCGCGTCGTCCGTTGTGCCGGGTGCCAGGCGTTTCTCCACCGCTTCAGACAGAAATTCATTAAAGGGGGACGTTATGATGTTCCCCAGAAGGGAGTAGAGCAGCACCATGACCGCGAGGGTGATGATCGTCACCAGGGGCGTGATGATGAAACGCACCGCCTCAAGGTACCAGGCGTCGCCCGTGACCATGCCTTTGAGCCAGGGCGCCAGGACCGCGAACGAGCCGTACGCGAGGCCGCACAGGAGGGCCGTGTTGATGAAGAAGGGGATGATGAAATACAGCAGGAGCTTCTTGTGTCGCCGCAGGAGTTTCACCGATTCGCCGATTGCCCTGAGGCCTTCCGTATACGTCATCCTTTTCATGGGGCCTGCCTGTTTCATGGTTCCTCCGCTTTCAGGTCACGGTTGACCTGTTCGTTATTCTGGGTTGTGATCAATGGCCTTATCCCTGTAATTTTTTTTCATGAGTGTCAATGCCTTTTTGTTTTAGCGCTCATCACAAGGCGACACCGGTGCGGGATGAATGTTTCAGTTTCCTGCTGTTTTTTTCATCTATCCGCAAAAAAAGTAAAGCTAGAACATACCTAGAACATACCTGGAAGGTGAATAGAAGGTGATCGGCAGGAGAAGGGCAGTGAAGCCGGGGTCTTTCAGGGAAAAAAGTTATTTTTTTGGGGGGATGGATGCCCCGGCTTCCCGGTCATTTCGATACACTGCCGGGTAGCTGCTCAACGACCGGGAAGAGTGTGCTCATCGAGTGAAGCGTGCGGCACGGAAAGAGGGGTGCTGATCTATTTCCGTTTCTTCTAGCAGTCAAATGTTAAGGTCAGCCAATCGTGAGAGAGTCGATATCATCGGGATTCTATTGCTGTGCAAAGAGGCTATCATATTAGTTGTTATTGTCTATTTTATTTAGACAGTTTTATAATTTATTAATTTAGTGGTTGTATTTTTATATTATACTTTATAAGAGTTTTATTAGTTTTATAGAAGGAGGTTAATTGTATGAATATTTTTCGTGTGAATAATATTTTTATGTTATTTTTTTTTCTTTTCTTTTTTTCTATAAAAACTGATGCTCAAAATCCTTGCCAATTACCGCCCATAAACCTTCATGTACCCAATATTTTACAAGAAACTGATCTATGGTGTTGGGTTGCTGTTTCTCAGCAAATAATTGTGTATCGTCAAGGTAATTCTCCATCGCAATGTGCATTAGTAGCTATGGCAAACAATTCTCATCCAAATGTTTGTTGTACTAATAATATGTTTAATGGCAATCAGCAGTGCAGGAGAGGTGGTTCATTGGATCAAATACAATGGTTAATTGGCAGGTTTTGTGGTTCTCCTTCAAGTATTGAGAGACCAACTGATCCTATGACCCTATATAATACATTAAGAATGAATCGACCAATAATTCTTCAAATAAGACCACACTCAAACTTTAATCTTGAAGGGATGTGTCATGTTATTGTTCTTCGAGGTATGTTCTCGCAAATGAGTCCTCTTGGATGTCAAGCAATGTTATATGTTAATGACCCGGCATCACTATATCCTCAAACAATGTCCTATCAACAGTTATTACCTCTTTGGGTTCGTGCAATAGTTGTCATAAATTAAAAAGAAATTTTATAAAAGCAAAGAATAGATAGCCTATTATTTAAATAAGCTATCTATTCTTTAATCATTCAGGGAGGGTAAATTTTGGGAGGGAGAGTGCAGGGTGAAGCCATGCAGCCCTTTGCGTAAGAGGGGTTCGGCAATTCCTCCGGCTCCCACAGGTGCGGCAAGAAAGCGAAGCAGGCCGTGGAGGCGGGGCATGGACACGTGGCAAAACCGCTCAACCGCCGGGAAGAGTGCGTTCCCTGAGCGGAGTCGAAGGGAGCGCTGACCGGGCAGCTATTCAACGACCGTTGCGAATTCAGCTGTCCTGCCTCTCCGGGATCATCTTTTTGATCCTTTGTAAATTTAAAAAATCGGCAGGAGTGAAAACAGTGATATCGGCTTTTCTGTAATCTGAAACATTTCGTGTTATAAGCGTTTTTAGTCCGTTGTTTGACATGATATAATACTGCACGCCGTCCTCAAAATCCCTGAAATCAGAATCAAGGGATTCGCCTATCTCTTTGTCAGTAAAGGGCAATACCCTGAGCAATGAGCGCAATTTGGATATTGTTTTTGCCGCGATCGGGTTGTTGATATTTGAGCTTACAAGGTAATAACAGTTTGCAATGATCAATGAGGATGTGTATCCGATGAATACGTTTTTTTCAACCAGGGAAAGGATTTTCTGTGAATCTTTAAACCAGGGTTCTCTTTGGAATATAATATCCAGTAAAACGTCCGAATCAATAAAAATTTTCTCTTTCACAGGAATTTCCTGTTTAAAGCGTCAGTCAGCAGTTCTTTATCACTTTTATCCGGAGCAATGGCGCCTATTCCCGAAAGTTCTCTTGTGATCGGCGGGACCATCCAGGCGGCATTCCCGTTATCAGGTGACAGGGATTTAAAGTAAAACTCAACCAGCTTTGACAGGCTGATATTATTTTTTCGGGCGTATTTTTTCGCGTTGTTAATAACTTCATTATCAAGTGTCAATGTTAACTTCTGTGTCATATATGCGTCTCCAGCCTGTTTGTACGTGTTAATTTATTAAATATACACGTGTATGTCAATGAATTTTATTAAAACGCCCTGTGTTGCAGAGTACCCGGTCGTTTCGATACGCTGCCGGGCAGCTGCTCAACGACCGGGAAGGGGGGGCGGTCATTGAGTAGAGCGTTGTACTTGGCATAATAAGTAATTGACATTGTTAGAATTTATGTTTAAGTTGGTGTAAAGTTAATATTTATGTTTAAAATTACACCAAAATGTTAATCAAGAGAAAACTTGCACCATATGTATCCCGTTATTTTAAGCAGTATCCGGTAATAACAATAACCGGGCCACGGCAGTCAGGCAAAACAACTCTGGCCAGAATGGTGTTCCCCGACCTTCCTTATGTAAACCTGGAAGATATGGAAGTAAGGTCATTTGCGATTGATGACCCCAGGGGCTTTCTCAAAAAATATGAAAACGGGGCGGTTATTGATGAATTCCAGAATGCTCCTGATCTTCCTTCTTATCTTCAGGTGCTGGTCGATGAAAAACGAGAAAACGGGATGTTCTGCCTGACAGGAAGCAGGCAGTTTGAAGTAATTGACAAAGTCAGTCAAAGCCTTGCCGGAAGGACCGCCATGCTTAAGCTTCTTCCTTTTACTTTTTCAGAAATGCCGGCAGATGCCATAACAGATGATTATAACAGTTTTTTATTTTCAGGATTTTATCCCCGCATATTCGACCAGGGGCTTGACCCGAACCGGGCAATGGAAGATTATGTGACCACATACCTTGAGCGGGACCTGCGTAGTCTCAGTAGTGTGCACGATCTCCACCTGTTCAGGAAATTCATGAAATTGCTCGCAGGGAGAACGGGGCAGATATTAAATGTGTCTTCCCTTGCGAATGACTGCGGTGTCAGTAATACCATAGCGAGCCGCTGGATATCGCTTCTTGAAACAAGTTATATAATTTTTCTGCTTCAGCCGTTTCATGGTAATATCAGCAAACGTCTGGTGAAATCACCCAAGATATATTTTTTTGATACGGGCCTGGCCGCTCATCTCATGGGAATTGAAAAGCGGTCGCATCTTGAGTCCCATCCTTTAAGGGGAAATCTTTTTGAGAACATGGTCATAGCAGATGTATTGAAAGAGAGATATCATAACGCTCTCCGCGACAATATTTATTTTTATCGTGACAGCAAGGGTAATGAGATCGACCTGTGTTACGAGGAAGGGCATTTGCTGGATATTGTTGAGATAAAAAGCGGGGCCACTATCAATTCCGATTATTTTAAGGGATTGAACCATTTTAATAAAGAATTCCCCGAGCTTGTTAAAAAGCGGTACCTGGTGTACGCCGGCACTGCACGGGAAACAAGAAATAATATTATTATCTGCGGGCCGGGAGGTCTGGCAGGTGCGTTGGTTTAAAAAATAATCCGCTATTTTTCCTCAAGGTAAAGATCAGAGCGGTCGTTTCGATACGCTGCCGGGCAGCTACTCAACGACCGTTGTGGGGAGTACTGTCTATAGGGAGAGACCTCACCCCCCGGTCGGGTCTGTCCCAAAAGTCGTCTCGATACTAATTTCGTAACGCTCATTGAGTGATTTTGATGATGAAAACATTAAAATCGTATCGAAATGAGCGGGAATACGGTATCCACTTTACGGAATTCACTCGATGTTTGTCTGATAGTAACCTTGAATCACTATCCCTGGCGCGGTTGTCTCTAAACTATCTCAACATTGAGCTTCTTGCCGAGCGCATTCGCCGCCTTGTTGAGGGTTACTTCTCCCTCGTTTTATTTCTTTCGTCGAGGATGTAGTTCCGCAGTGACCGCTCGCCGCGCATCACATAAAGAACATAGACAATGTCGTTGTCGAGTCTGTAAAAAATCCTGCAGGGATAAACGATCACCTCGCGATAGCGCGTGTTCTTCAATTCAGGCGGCCTTCTTCCCGAGTTCGGGTGGGCCTCGAGTCGCGTTACTGCGTTGAAAATTTTTTTTACGAGGTTTTTGGCCGCGTCGATATTATCAAGCGCGATGTATTCAGCGATTTCCTCGAGGTCGGCAAGTGAGGTTTCAGTCCAGATCAGGCGAGCCATTTTTTCATTTTTCGCCTGGCGCTTTCGTGCGGATAAACGCGATTTTCGAGAATCGCGGTCTCGCCGCGCGCGATCCCCTCAAGGATTTGCATTCTTTCCTTCATGTTTTCGAAGTCGTCCGCGTCGATGAGGTACGCCGAGGGCTTGCCATGGCGGGTTATCAGGACCGGCTCCCTGGACTTGTTCAGGTCGTCCAGTATTTTGGTGGCCCGTCGTTTCAGCGAGGTAACAATTTCAGTTTTCATGAAAGTAACACTATAGTGATACTTGAAATACGTCAACAAAAATACCCGCTGCTCTGCCCGGTGATTCCAAGGCATTTCCCCGGACACAGGGAATTATTCACGTCCCCCCGGTAAAATTCACTTGATATATTT
>Ga0116164_10000131_pt1:70000-72724 | contig 72724 bp, 63 predicted proteins | sample AD_UKC109_MetaG_FD_89888 | JGI IMG/M metagenome (GOLD analysis project Ga0116164, IMG submission 89888) | Active sludge microbial communities of municipal wastewater-treating anaerobic digesters from Hong Kong - AD_UKC109_MetaG | ecosystem: Engineered > Bioreactor > Anaerobic >... | reverse complement strand
ATGGCCTACCAAGGCTGTGATGGTTAGCTGGTCTGAGAGGATGACCAGCCACACTGGAACTGAGACACGGTCCAGACTCCTACGGGAGGCAGCAGTGAGGAATTTTGCGCAATGGGGGAAACCCTGACGCAGCGACGCCGCGTGAGTGAGGAAGGCCTTCGGGTCGTAAAGCTCTGTCAGGTGGGAAGAAGTGTTCATGAGTTAATATCTTGTGTACTTGACGGTACCACCAGAGGAAGCACCGGCAAACTCCGTGCCAGCAGCCGCGGTAATACGGGGGGTGCAAGCGTTGTTCGGAATTATTGGGCGTAAAGAGCGTGTAGGCGGCGTGGTAAGTCGGATGTGAAAGTCCTGGGCTCAACCCGGGAAGTGCATTCGATACTGCTATGCTTGAGTAAGAGAGAGGAAAGTGGAATTCCTGGTGTAGAGGTGAAATTCGTAGATATCAGGAGGAACACCGGTGGCGAAGGCGGCTTTCTGGCTCTATACTGACGCTGAGACGCGAAAGCGTGGGTAGCAAACAGGATTAGATACCCTGGTAGTCCACGCTGTAAACGATGTTCACTAGGTGTTGGGGGTATTGACCCCCTCAGTGCCGCAGCTAACGCATTAAGTGAACCGCCTGGGGAGTACGGTCGCAAGACTAAAACTCAAAGGAATTGACGGGGGCCCGCACAAGCGGTGGAGCATGTGGTTTAATTCGATGCAACGCGAAGAACCTTACCTGGACTTGACATCCCAGGAATCCCCTGGAAACAGGGGAGTGCCCTTCGGGGAGCCTGGTGACAGGTGCTGCACGGCTGTCGTCAGCTCGTGTCGTGAGATGTTGGGTTAAGTCCCGCAACGAGCGCAACCCTTGTCTTTAATTGCCATCATTTAGTTGGGCACTTTAAAGAGACTGCCGGTGTTAAACCGGAGGAAGGTGGGGATGACGTCAAGTCCTCATGGCCTTTATGTCCAGGGCTACACACGTGCTACAATGGGTGGTACAAAGAGCAGCGACCTCGCGAGTGGAAGCAAATCTCAAAAAGCCACCCTCAGTTCGGATTGGAGTCTGCAACTCGACTCCATGAAGTCGGAATCGCTAGTAATCGCGGATCAGCACGCCGCGGTGAATACGTTCCCGGGCCTTGTACACACCGCCCGTCACACCCGGAAAATTGATTGTACCAGAAGTCATTGAGCTAACCCTTCGGGGAGGCAAATGCCGACGGTGTGGTTGGTAATCGGGGTGAAGTCGTAACAAGGTAGCCGTAGGGGAACCTGTGGCTGGATCACCTCCTTTCTAAGGAGTATCTTTTTAGTGGTGTTGGAAGACACTGCTCAAAGACGCATCCTAGGTCAATACCCATGAATCACTATTCCCACTATTCGATCCGGGTAAGAATTGGGCCTATAGCTCAGTTGGTTAGAGCGCACGCCTGATAAGCGTGAGGTCGGTAGTTCAAATCTACCTAGGCCCACCATATCGGGGGTGTAGCTCAGTTGGGAGAGCGCCTGCTTTGCACGCAGGAGGTCATCGGTTCGATCCCGTTCACCTCCACCAGATAAGAGTTCGGATCTGAAAGCCCAAAGTCAAAATCAAAGACTTTGTATTTTCAGATTTGCACTGTTAGTACGGTGCGAAATTGTTCTTTGACAACCACATATAGCAAGATATTGTATAGCTGAGAAAATATTCAAGTATTATGGTTAAGCTACTAAGGGCGTGCGGTGAATGCCTTGGTACCAGGAGGCGATGAAAGACGTGGTTAGCTGCGATAAGCCTTGGGGAGCCGCTAAGCAGGCTTAGATCCAGGGATTTCTGAATGGGGCAACCCGGTTCGTGTAATGACGGATCATCTATTGCTGAATACATAGGCAATAGAGGCGAACGAAGGGAACTGAAACATCTAAGTACCTTCAGGAAAAGAAAACAAAAGTGATTCTCCGAGTAGCGGCGAGCGAAAGGGGAACAGCCCAAACCGAACATGTGTGATAGCCCGAAAGCGTTACATGTTTGGGGTTGTGGGGTTTTACCGGAAAAGGTTTCGGACTTTTCGGAAAGTTACAAATCTTGTTTATAGCCGAATTCTCTGGAAAGGGAAACCATAGGGGGTGATAGTCCCGTAGGCGAAATGGACAAGACTTTCTGGGTAAAAAACCCGAGTACCGTGGGACACGTGGAATCCTGCGGGAATCTGGAAGGACCATCTTCCAAGGCTAAATACTACCTGGTGACCGATAGTGAACAAGTACCGTGAGGGAAAGGTGAAAAGTACTCCGGGAGGAGAGTGAAATAGTATCTGAAACCGCTTGCCTACAAACTGTGGAAGGACTATGATCACTGCTTCGGCTGTGATCAGTCTAACTGCGTGCCTTTTGTATAATGAGTCAGCGAGTTACTCTATGTAGCGAGGTTAAGCCGTCAGGTGTAGCCGTAGCGAAAGCGAGTCTTAATAGGGCGATTTAGTTGCATGGAGTAGACCCGAAACCAGGTGATCTATCCATGGCCAGGGTGAAGCGTGTGTAACAATGCGTGAAGGCCCGAACCGTTGTAGGTTGAAAACTGCTCGGATGAGTTGTGGATAGGGGTGAAAGGCCAATCAAACTTGGAAATAGCTGGTTCTCCCCGAAATATATTTAGGTATAGCCTTGTATATAAGTATTGGAGGTAGAGCACTGAATGGGCTAGGGGTCCCACCAGACTACCAAACCCAATCAAACTCCGAATGCCAATAACTT
>Ga0116164_10000131_pt1:0-67500 | contig 72724 bp, 63 predicted proteins | sample AD_UKC109_MetaG_FD_89888 | JGI IMG/M metagenome (GOLD analysis project Ga0116164, IMG submission 89888) | Active sludge microbial communities of municipal wastewater-treating anaerobic digesters from Hong Kong - AD_UKC109_MetaG | ecosystem: Engineered > Bioreactor > Anaerobic >... | reverse complement strand
ACTCGCAGCCCGTCTTGGAGGCGGTGATATAGACGGAAATGCCAGACTCAGGCAGGCTATTGCGTCGGCTAAAGCAGAGAATATGCCGAAAGACAATATCGAAAAGGCTATCAAAAAAGGCACCGGAGAGTTGGAGGGTGCGGCTGCATATGAAGAGATTGTCTATGAAGGGTATGGACCCGGTGGAGTCGCGGTGCTGGTTGAAGTGATGACCGATAATAAGAACAGGACCGTTGCTGAAATCAGGCACATCTTTTCAAAACATGGTGGGAACCTCGGGGAAAACGGATGTGTTGCCTGGATGTTTGAAAAGAAGGGGAATATTATTGTCAGTAAAGATACCATTGACGAGGACAGCTTGATGGAACTGGCCTTGGAGGCTGGGGCTGAAGATGTTGTCGAGCAGGAAAGCGAATATGAGGTGATTACCGGGCTCAGTACCTTTGAAGATGTCCGATCTGCCCTGGATGACGCGAAAATAGAGTATATTCTGGCCGAGATAGGTATGATTCCGCAAAATACGGTTGAGCTTGAGGAAGACAAGGCAGGTCAGATGCTGAGACTGATGGAAAAGATGGAAGATAACGATGATGTCCAGCACGTATACGCAAATTTCGACATATCCGATGAATTAATGGAAAAACTCAGTTAACGATTTGGTTATACATGATAATATTAGGAATAGATCCGGGCACGAGGACGACGGGGTACGGAGTCGTTGAAACGGGCGAGAGGGGGGTCGTTAATAGGGCATATGGTGAAATTCGGATGAAAAAAGGAGAACCGCTATCATCATGCCTGAAGAGAATATATAACCAATTGATAGAAATAATTACAGAATATGTGCCAGATGTCATAGCACTCGAGGATATATTCTACGGAAAAAATGTAAAAAGCCTCATAAAGCTCGGTCAGGCCAGAGGCGTGGTGATACTTGCAGGTTCTCAAACCAACACTCCTCTATACGAATACACGCCTCTTGAAGTAAAGAAGGCAGTAGTGGGGTATGGAAGAGCGGAAAAAACACAGGTTCAACATATGGTGAGAGTGATACTCGCTCTCAAGGAAACCCCTCCGCTGGATGCGTCTGATGCCCTTGCAATAGCCATTTGTCATTCAAACTTTTCAAAAGAGGTCCCCATCTGAATGATTGCCAGTCTGAAAGGTGTATTGTCCCATAAGTCTATTGAAAACATTATCATTGATGTCCACGGAATAGGCTGTAGTGTCGCTGTGCCGTTGAGTACCTTTTATAAACTTCCCGATACGGGGAGCCAAGTTGAGCTTGTCATTCATACCCACATAGCTCAGGATGCTATCAGACTCTTCGGCTTTCTGGATCACAGAGAGAGGGACATATTTCAGTTGTTGATATCGGTCTCAGGGATTGGTCCGAGGCTGGCGATAAATATATTATCCGGTGTTTCACCGAAAGACCTGTCCGAGGCGATATTCGATGGAGACCTTGCCAGACTTGTGGGTATCCCCGGGGTGGGTAAAAAAACGGCCGAGAGGATGATTTTTGAACTGAAGGATAAGATCACGAAACTGATTTCCGACAAAATCTCAGCACCATCCCCTGGCACATCGGTGAAAAAGGACGCCCTATCGGCGTTGATCAACCTGGGATACAAAAACAGCGCCGCACAGGACGCTGTCGACAAGGTATCAGCGCGAGCCGAAGAAAGGCTGACGCTTGAAATACTCCTGACGGAATCGTTGAAGATGTTATCAGGAACGTAGGCTGTAGGTGTATTGTCTCAATCAACAAAGAACATGCATGGTTATCCATTATGAAGGCATCCGTCATAGACCCCGAGCAGTTGAACGAAGAAGAGAGTTATGAATACTCTCTTCGGCCAAAAACCCTCAACGAATATGTAGGACAAAAAAAGATAAAGGAAAACATCTCGATCTTTACTGTGGCAGCAAAGGGCAGATGCGAGGCACTTGATCATGTCTTGCTGTATGGACCTCCCGGCCTCGGAAAAACGACCTTGGCCTATATCATGGCACGCGAGATGGGCGTGGACATAAAGGTAACGTCAGGTCCGGTTATAGACCGCCCCGGAGACTTGGCAGCCATCCTTACAAACCTGAAAGAGCATGACATGCTCTTCATAGATGAAATACACAGACTTCCCCATATCGTGGAAGAAATTCTTTATCCGGCGATGGAGGATTACTATATCGATATTCTTATCGGTCAGGGACCCTCTGCGCGGTCGATGAAACTGGATATTCCCCGATTTACCTTGGTGGGAGCAACCACAAGGGCGGGACTCTTAACCTCCCCGCTCCGGGACCGGTTTGGTATGAGTTTCAGGCTCGAATTCTACACTCCAGAAGAACTTTCGATTATCGTGGTGAGATCGGCTGATATCCTGTCGATACCGATTGATGATGCCGGAGCGCACGAGATAGCACGTCGTTCCAGGGGTACTCCGCGGATAGCGAACAGACTGCTCAAGCGGGTTCGTGATTTTGCTCAGGTACGGGCTGATGGAGTGATTACCGGGGAAGTGGCCAAGGATTCACTGGAAATGCTTGAGGTGGATGACAGAGGATTCGATTTTATGGACAGAAAGATACTATTGACTCTGATTGATAAATTCGAGGGCGGTCCCGTCGGCATCGACAGTCTTTCCTCTGCGATAGGAGAGGAGAGGAATACCATTGAAGATGTATATGAACCCTATCTCATCCAAGAAGGTTTTCTGCATCGAACGACAAGGGGAAGAGTGGTGACGAGGCTCGCCTGCGAACATTTCGGTAGACCGTGGTCCGACAAGAACCAGAAAGAATTATTGTAAGTTTCCGTAATCGGTTTGTTTGGAAAACAGAAGCCGGGAACCAAGGTTGGAGTCTTTGTTCCCGAGTAGGTATGTCCTATGAAAATACTTCTTCACATTTGCTGCGCGCCGTGTGCCATCTATTCGCTGGATACCTTGAGAAGAGATGGGCACGAGGTCACAGGAATCTTCTATAACCCGAATATTCATCCCTATACCGAATATAAGAGAAGACTCGATACGGTAATAGAATATTCTCAACATATGGGGATGAGGCTTATACGATTTGATGATTATCCCTTGGAGGAATTTCTCAGAGGAGCGGTCTTCAGAGAAGAGATGAGGTGTAGGTACTGCTATCACGTGCGCATGAAATATACCGCACACATCGCGAAAAAGGGTAAATTTGACCGCTTCACCACCACACTTCTCTATAGCATATACCAAGATCACGATCTCCTGAAAGATCTGGGCGAAAATCTTGGGAAAGAATTTGGGGTAGGATTTCATTACCATGATTTCCGGAAGGGCTGGAAGGAGGGAATTCGGGTATCAAAGGAGATGGGTATGTACCGGCAACAGTACTGTGGATGCATTTACAGCGAAAAGGAACGATTTTATAAAACCCCCTCGGACAAAACATAAGTGTGGCTTTTTCGACACATTCATTGAAGGCTCATCTTGACTGTTATTTTCGATCATTATAACTATTTGTAATAATCTTTTTTGTGTTAATGGGTTATGCCGCAGACTGGATGATTGGTTTTCTGCTGTCGAACCTGGTACGGTTATTGCTTTTGTATATATCTCCATACGAAAAGGAGACTCGATGTATATACAAAAGACTATTGAAAAAGAAATACACTGCAAGAGCGTGGGTCTACACTCAGGCAGAAAAATAAATATGACTATTAAACCGGCGGGTGTTGATGAAGGGATCGTATTCTACCGAAGCGATTTGCCGGGGAGCGAAGGGATTCGGGCTGAACCCACCAATGTATCTGACACGACACTGGCAACGACTCTCGGAACGAACGGGACCCGTGTTTCCACGGTTGAACACCTTCTTTCCGCTCTTTTCGGAATGGGAATAGATAACGCGATAATAGAAACAGATTCCTTTGAAATTCCGATTATGGATGGCAGTTCTTTGCCGTTTGTCGCTTTTCTTAAGGATGCGGGTATCAAATCCCAGGGCAAGTCAAAAAGATTTGTGAGGATAAAAAAACCTGTGTCTGTTTCCGATAATGAAGGGAGAGTGGCCATTCTCCCCTTTCCCGAATTCAGGATCACCTACGATATAGATTTCAGTCATCCTGTGATCGGGAAACAGTCCTATGACCTGCTATTCTCCAATAACACATATGAGAATAATATCTGTTCGGCCCGAACATTCGGATTTCTTCAGGAGGTTGAATATCTCCAGGCGAAGGGACTTGCCCTCGGAGGTTCTCTGAATAATGCAATTGTCCTGGACGATGAGAAGGTTATCAACAAGGAGGGTCTTCGGTTTCCCGATGAATTTGTGAAACACAAGGTGCTGGATGCAATTGGTGATCTGTCCCTTCTCGGGATGCCTATTATCGGTCATTTTGTGGCATATAAATCCGGCCACCGGTTAAATAATCTTCTCCTGAGAAAACTCTTGGATCAGAGGGAATGTTGGGAGATGATCCACTATTTTAATGGAGAACGTGAAGTTTTCGACGAGATAATCGATACCCGTCCCCATGACGAACCGAATGATGTCGTGTCTCTTGCCGGAAGTTAACCGGCTACCCTCCAAATAAGCCTTGCTTTTTGGGCTGCCTTTTCTTAGTATATTCCGGTACTAAAGCTTGAATTCCTTTCAAGACTATCAGGCTTGACAGACCGGAGATCAAATTACATGCGTAGTGGCAAGTTTCTCATATTCTTAGCATTCCTTTTCCTTTTGCCGAACGAATCATTGGCATCTAAAGCACGGGTGACAGACCTGCTAATAACCAACACGTCCGATAATCTGCTTGTGTATCTGAAGGTGGAAAATTGTTTTACTGAAAAAATAGAAAAGGCGATACTGGCAGGAATCCCGACCACCTTTACCTTCATGTTGGAATTATATCAGGAACGGCGGTATTGGGTGGATAAACGGGTATCGTTTCTTGAGGTACAGCATACGATCAAATACGATAATGTTAAAAAGATTCTGTATGTTGCACTTGATGGAAAGCAACCGGAACAGTTTAAAGAATTTTCAAGGGCGAAAATGGCAATGTCCGAACTGAACGGTGCTGTTTTTACACCTCTACAGCAGTTGACAAAAGGTAACAGATACTACCTGAGAGTGAAGGCAAAGCTTGAGGAAGTACGCCTGCCGCTGCATCTGGAATACGTCTTCTTCTTTGTTTCTCTGTGGGATTTCGAAACGGACTGGCTAAAACAGGAATTTGTGTATTAATGATACTCGGTCTTCAACAGGCCCCTTGGGGCGATGCCATTGCAAGCCCAACCTGTCCAGATAACAGGTGTACAAATATGCTATCTGACATAGCGGTAAACAGATGAATACGAATGAAGAAAAACGACGCCGCAGAGAACGAATTGCAATAGTAGTAGTCATAGCTATCATCATTGTTCTCACCTATATAGAAAGCAACCTTTCCAGCATGGATGTCCTGTTACCGATATCAAACGAAGTGCTGATATTCGGCCTGATTAATATCAACCTTATCCTCGTTATTCTCCTTATTTTCCTTATTTCAAGAAATCTGACCAAACTCATATTTGAACGGAGAAGGGGGGTCCTGGGATCGAAGCTCAGGACAAAGCTGGTCGTAGCCTTTATGAGTCTCTCTCTGATACCTACGATCACGCTTCTCCTGGTCTCCATTCAATTCCTTTCATATAGCGTGGACAGCTGGTTCGACACGAAGATGGGCCGGGCATTCAATCTGTCTCTTGAGGTCGCTCAGGATTACTACCAGCAATTTTCCGACAACGCGAAATACTATGCGCAACAGATCGGGTCCGAAATAACCGACAACAAGTTATATGAGAATGAGCAGACAGAGTATCTGAAGGCTTTTTTGACGCAGAGGCAGAAATATTTTAATCTTGGGTCCATAACCGTTCGCTTCGATAACCGTGAGGGAGAACTGTTTCTCAAGGACCCGGGCAATCCCGATATCTTACCCTCTCAATTTTCTCCCAAGGTTTTGGAAGATGTCTTTATGGGAAAAAATCTTTCAATCGTGCAGTCTGTCGGGGGGGGAGATATGGTAAGTGGCATAGCTCCGGTATATTCAAATCTCAGCCCCAAGGAAGTTCTGGGAATCATAGCCGTCAGTTATTATATAGACAAGATCTTGAGTGAGAAGATGTCTATTATCTCGAGAACTTCCGAAGAGTACGAACAGCTCAGACTGTTAAAAAATCCGATAAAGTTCAGTTACATTATCACCCTCTTCATCGTGACCCTCCTGATCATCTTTTCCTCGATGTGGTTTGGCCTTTTCCTGGCAAAGGGAATTACCGTTCCCATCCAGGAGCTTGCTGAGGCAACCCATGAAGTTGCCCACGGCAATCTTGATTACCACATAGATGTTCTGGCGGAAGACGAGATAGGAGTCCTGGCGGATTCCTTTAATCAGATGACGAAAGATCTCAAGACAAGCAGTCTCGAGCTGGAACAGGTCAATGTGGACCTCAAGCAACGCGGGAAATACATAGAGACAGTGCTTCGCAATGTTTCAGCCGGTGTTGTTTCCATCGACAGAGACGATGTAGTCAGCACAATAAACAATGCCGCTGAAAAGATGCTGGATATCAAAAGGGAGGAGATCATAGGCAGGAAATATGGAGATGTCTTGAGCCCGGAACATATGATTATGGTACGAGGACTTCGGGATGAGTTGACTTCGAGTGATAGTGGTTTTGTGGAGAGACAGATTCAATTGACGGTCAGAGATAAGGTGATTGTGATTTTGGTATCGGCGACGCTTCTGAGAGGGGATGATAACAACTATATGGGTGTGGTGGCCGTCTTTGAAGATCTGACCCAGCTTCAGAAGACTGAGCGTATCGCCGCGTGGAGAGAAGCTGCAAAGAGGATAGCACATGAAATAAAAAATCCTCTGACGCCCGTCAGATTGAGCGCAGAGAGGTTACAACGGAAATATGGAGATAAGATAGAAGAAAAAACAGATTCTGTGTTTCACGAATGTACGCGGACCATAATCGGTCAAGTGGATGTCTTACAGAATCTGGTCAATGAATTTTCGCGATTCGCGAGATTGCCTGTGACAAATCCATCCCCGAATGATCTGAATGCGGTGGTTGAAGACTCCGTAATCCTTTTCCAAGATGCTCACAAAGAGGTGGCTTTCGAATTCAGGAAAGACACCAGTGTGCCCGTATTGAATATTGATGCGGAGCAGATCAAGCGGGTAATGGTCAATCTCTTGGATAACGCGGTTGCAGCCGTGTCATCGTTGAACCGCAAGGGAAAGGTTGAAATCAGCACCTATTATGATAAGAAGCACAGCAAAGTCACGGTAGATGTCGGAGACAACGGACCCGGCATTTCACCGGAGAACAAGAAGAAACTGTTTGAACCCTACTTTTCCACCAAAAAGACGGGGACGGGACTCGGGCTTGTCATTGTCAGTTCAATCATGTCCGACCATAACGGTTCTGTAACCGTAGCGGATAATATACGGGGAGGGACGATCGTATCCATTGAATTGCCTGTTGTATAGGATTGATTATGAACGAGATAATACTGGTTGTAGATGATGAAGAAAGTATCTGCCTTTCGTTGAAGGGAATCCTTTCGGATGAAGGGTATGAGGTGCTGACCGCATACAGCGGAGAAGAGTGTCTCGATATCATAGAAGAAGAGCGTCCCAGTCTTGTACTCCTGGATATATGGCTTCCGGGGATTGACGGTATTGAAACACTGAAACGTATCAAGTCAAGATATCCGAATATGCAGGTGATAATGATATCCGGACATGGAACGGTTGAATCTGCGGTGGCGACGACGAAACTCGGGGCCTTTGATTTCATAGAGAAACCATTGTCTCTAGACAAGATTGTCCTTGTTGTCGATCACGCGCTGGATATTGTACGGCTGGAAGAAGAAAACAAGCTGTTGAAAGATGGGTATAGCTACGAAATTGACGGAAACAGCAAGAAGATTATCGAATTAAAGGAGATGATACAGATCATTTCTCCGACCAATGCGTGGATCCTGATTATGGGTGAGAATGGAACGGGAAAAGAACTGGTTGCCCGATCGATACACCGACAAAGTCGCCGCTCCGGTAAACCCTTTATAGAGGTGAACTGTGCGGCCATACCTGAAGAATTGATAGAGAGCGAACTCTTCGGGCATGAGAAGGGGGCCTTTACCGGGGCTACGGAGAAGAAGAGGGGGAAATTCGATCTCGCAAACAAGGGAACCATCTTTCTCGACGAGGTCGCGGATATGAGCCTGAAAGCCCAGGCAAAAATCTTGAGGATCCTGCAGGAGAAAAAATTTGAGAGAGTTGGGGGGACGAAGATCATCGATACCGATGTACGCGTGCTGGCTGCAACCAATAAGGATCTCGAATATGAAATGGAGAAGGGAAAATTCAGACAGGATCTGTATTACCGATTAAATGTCATCCCTCTTGAGATTCCTCCTCTCAGAGACAGACTGGAAGATATTCCACTCCTTGTGAACCGTTTCCTCAAGGGGTATTCTCTGAAGGAGTCGAATACGGAAAAACGTATTGCCGATGATGCCCTCGAAGTGCTTATGGAGCATACCTGGCCCGGTAATGTGAGAGAATTGAAGAATATCATTGAACGGCTGGTCATCACATCACCATCGGATGTCATTACCGCCGATGACATACCTCTCTTGTCGAGGGAGCTTCATAAAGCCCGGCACGCCGATCTTTCTGATGATGCATATTCTTTCAAGGAGGCGAAGGAGGAGTTTGAAAAGGACTTCATCGCTAGAAAACTTATGGAAAACAACTGGAACGTGAAAAAAACGGCTGAATCCATAGGCTTGGAGAGAAGCAATCTGCACAAGAAAATTAAGATCTACGGACTCGATGTCATGAAGGATTAATAGTGACCCCTCAGGGCAGAGGTGTCGCCCTTCCCCTCCGCCTCGATCGGCGCTCTTGCATAAAAAAGGTATCAGAGGGGCTTATGACAAATCCAGAGCGTACGTCTTATGAGGGGCGGTAACATAAAGAAACGCCCGGCCTACAGGAAACATGCGGTAGGGAAGATGTCTCCAATGCCGGGCGATGTTTCGGTTACATATTCGACAGATAATCGGAAACCTTGTCGTGCAGGCGTTGTGATGCAGGTCGATCTCCAATGATGCCGACCCTGATGGCGACGGTAGTCTGATTTTTAGCCTTATATTCAACGTTGAAACAGACCTCCTCGCCATCTATGACAGCATTGATTGTACCCTTGCTTATCTCCTTTACAGGAACCACATCCGTCGCATGCATGGAGGCCACGGTTTTTTCGCAGGCGCTCCATGTTTTATCGAATGAGTAGTGATAATCCGTGGTTAATTCGCCCTTTGTGTAAAGATATGCGCCTGTTCCTCCCGTGACCGCGGCGCCCCCTACGACGAGGGGTGCGCAACCCGAACACATGACGGCGCCAATTATCAGAATCACAAGTCCTTTAACTCTCTTCATATCTATATCCTTTCAACTCAGCTTTCAGATTATCCTGTGTATTTTCTCCCTCCGGGAACCCCGGCTCTTCACTGACATATGAATAATGCCCCTCCTGATGAGAACTATTACCACATCTTGCCTCGACATTAAACCGTAAATATCTCCGGCCGAGATGGTCATTACCGATTATGAAATTGTGCCGTTCAGTGATCATCCAGATTTTTTACCGGACTGCACGGGGATGTACCCAAGAAATACGATAACGGATGGTTCATACATGAATCATGCAATGAATAAACGGGATCATGATCATACTTTGAAATTTATGCGTATCTGGTGTAAGGTCCCGCACATGAAGACGCATACGCTTATTATCTGCTCGATACTGATGATGCTTTGTCCCGTGTGTCTGAACGCCACCCTGATAGTCACCCCGACAGATGAAGGAAAAGTAGTCATCCGTTCGGAATATCGCAGCCTCTGTCAGGGAGAGGTCGTAAAGATATCCCTGCAATCACCCGTACCGGTCTCTGCCGTATTGTCCTTTGACGGACACGAATACCCTTTTGTCTCGGATGATAAGAGGCTGAGACATTTTAGCCTCATAGCACTCGGGCTCGACATGGAGCCGGGAATATATGATGTTGTGGCTCACCTTGAATCCTCCCATGGCATGATACACGACATCCCCTTTAAACTTGCTTTGTCAGAAAAATCGTTCCCTACGAAGAGGATAACGGTAGCCCGGCGCTTTACCAGTCCGGTCCCGGCGGATATGAGAAGAATACAGAACGAGGAAGATCTGTTGCGCCGTATCTATGGGAAATCATCCCTGCGCTGGTTGGGAAACGGCAGATTTATCATGCCGCTGGAGGGGAAAACAGGGAGTCTGTTCGGTGAACAGCGGATCTTTAACGAGAAAGTTGTGTCGCGCCACCGTGGAATCGATATCCGTTCGCCCCACGGGGCATCCATCACGGCTTCCAATTCGGGGGAGGTGGTCCTGGCCCGCGATCTTTATTATTCCGGTAATACCGTTATCATCGATCATGGCATCGGCCTTTTCTCCATCTATTGCCATATGTCGAAGATACGTGTCCGCGAAGGCGCCTTTGTTGGTAAGGGAGAACCCATTGGATATACGGGCTCGACCGGAAGATCTACCGGACCCCACCTGCACTGGGGATTAAAGTTGGCCGGCATATATGCCGACCCCCTCTCCATCCTTGCTCTTGAATTTGATTGATATACGTTCCTTATAATCAGTGAGGTGCAATGCCATCGAAACACTGGAGGCACAAATTTCCTCTGGGGATTAACAGGGATTCCACAAAGGCATCCATGGTGTTAAATTTTACGGAGTCCGCGGCGATCTTTTTTGCGACCCACGCCTCCAGATCCATCAGCTGTTGCATGGATATGATATCTCCCGTCGTATAGTAATTTCGTGCCAGTAATTCCCCTTCAGACCGGGTGGAGATTCCGAAGGCACAGGGATACATGAGGGGAGGACAGGCAACCCTGACATGAATTTCTTGTGCCCCCGCTTTCTTCAAATCTCTCACCTTATTCATGATCTGTGTACCTCGTACGATCGAATCGTCGCATAGAACAACCCGTTTGCCCTTGACATAGGGAAGGACGGACAGTTTACGTTTTGCCATCTTTTCCCGGGCGACCTGGGTGATCTGGGTGTAGCTGCGATCGGCGTACCGGTTGTAGAGAAACACATCCTGATAATTAAGCCCTGAGCGTTTATGGTATCCGAGTGCGTGTCCGACACCCGACATGGGAACCGGCGCGACGATATCCGCCGTGATGCCTCCTTCGTTGATATCCCGCTGCGCGAGGCTTTCTCCCAGATTGTTACGTGCCTCCTGGACGGAAACCCCTTCTATGATGGAATCGATACTCGCAGTATATGCCCATTCAAAGGCGCAGTGGGCCCTGCGCCGAGAGTTGATCTGCGCTACGGTCTGGAATCCCCTGTCGCTGATGAGGACGATTTCTCCGGGTGCAACATCCCGATATATTTCCATATCCATATTCTGCAAGGCCCGCGATTCGGAGCTGACGGCGTAGCTCTCGGAATTTGCTCCGAGAATGAGCGGCCGGAAGCCATAGATATCCCTAGAGGCATAAATGCCGTCTGCAGTCAAAACCACCAGCGAGTACGATCCTTCGACTTTTTCTGAAAGTGCTGATATGCCGCTTACAATATCGTTATTCTCTATGATGATCTTGGAGATTATCTCGATATCGTACCCTTTGTAGAAAGATTTTCCCCGCATCATCATGTCTTTCAGCAATGCGTCGGCATTGATCACATTGCCGCTGAAGGCGACCGATATCTCGCCGGAACGGGTCAGCCATTTCATGGGTTGACGGTCCCTCAGGCTTACGTGGCCGATTCCCCACGTACCGATCAAGCTGCGCAGTTCTTCACCGGTGAACATGTTGGTGACTCTGCCATGATGGGTAATATGGTTGACTCCCTCATCAAAGGTTGAGATACCGCAGTATTCCTGTCCTCTGTGCTGCAGAAAATCCAATCCCTGGTAGATCTCATCGACGCACTGGGTTTTTGAATATATGCCGAAGACGCCGCAGTTTTCCTCTATGAATTTCATTTCCTGATTTTCCCCTTGCTCTGGATTTTGATAGTCAGTTGTCAATACCGAACAGCGGCGTGACATTACGCTTTGTAATCCATGTCAATTCCATACAAAATGAAAAACGAGACTTCGATCACTCTATGTCCGCATGATAGCTCTGAAGAGATTTGACATGGCCATGATTTTTCCGTATGGCGGAGATTCCCCTGACGGTTGCCAAGGCTGCGGCTGCCGTTGTGATGTAAGGGACCTTGTATTTGATGGCGGTTTTTCTGATGTACGAATCGTCATATTTGCTCATTCTGCCGCTCGGTGTGTTGATGACAAGCTGGATCTCGTGGTTTTTTATCCCGTCGGTTATATTGGGACGTCCCTCGTGCATCTTGAGAATCAATTCGGAGGCGATACCGTGATCCTCGAGGAAACGGCAATTCCCCTGCGTGGCCTTCAGCTTGAAGCCGAGTTTCACGAATTCCCGTGCCACATCGAGGATAGCCTCCTTATCGTCGTCATACACGGTGATCAGGACGGTACCCTCTTCGGGAAGGACCAGACCGGTAGCCTCCTGTGCCTTGAAAAAGGCCAGACCGAAAGAATCAGCCATGCCGAGAACTTCTCCCGTTGACCGCATCTCCGGTCCCAGGAGCGGATCGACTTCATGAAACATATTGAAGGGGAAGACGGCCTCCTTGACACCGAAATGTCGAATTTTCGCCGTTTCAAGACGGAGGTCTTTCAGCTTTTTCCCCAACATCAGTTGTGTGGCGATCCGCGCCATCGATATGTTACAGACCTTTGAGACCAGCGGAACCGTCCGTGATGCCCGCGGATTTGCCTCGAGGATATAGACCACATCATCCATAATGGCGTACTGGATGTTCATGAGTCCCACCACATGCAGTTCTCGGGCGATTTTTTTTGTGTATGCAGAGATGGTGGCTATTGCGGCGGCCGACAGACTGACGGGGGGAATGGTACAGGCTGAATCTCCCGAGTGAACGCCAGCGAGTTCGATATGCTCCATGATCGATGGAATAAAGACATCCGTTCCATCAGAGATGGCATCGGTTTCCACCTCAATGGCATTTTCAAGAAACTTGTCGATAAGGACAGGTCTCTCAGGGGTGACATCGACGGCGGCTGCAAGATACCGTTTCAGCATCTCTTCGTCATGGACCACCTCCATCCCGCGCCCTCCCAGGACATAGGATGGCCTGACCATCAGGGGATATCCTATCTGTTGTGCGATGTCGAGTGCCTCTTCCAGGGTGCTCGCCATCCCCGATTCCGGCTCCGGGATCCCCAGCTTCTCCATCATTTTCCGGAAGCGGTCCCTGTCTTCCGCCAGGTCGATCATCTCCGGTGAAGTGCCGATGATCTTCACCCCCGCCGCAGCCAGTTCATTGGCGAGATTCAGGGGTGTCTGCCCGCCGAACTGCACGATAACCCCCTCAGGTTTCTCCTTTTCATAGATGCTCAGGACGTCTTCCACGGTCAGGGGTTCGAAGTAGAGTTTATCGGAAGTATCATAGTCGGTGGATACGGTCTCCGGGTTACAGTTGACCATGATTGCCTCTAACCCTTCGTCTTTAATGGCAAAGGCGGCATGAACGCAGCAGTAGTCGAATTCTATCCCCTGTCCGATGCGGTTCGGACCTCCGCCGAGGACGATAATCTTGCGCCTTCCGGTTGATTGCACCTTATCCGGCGCATTGTAGGTTGAGAAGTAGTATGCCGCATCCTCAACCCCGCTGACGGGGACGGGCTCCCATCCTTCTACAATACCCAGTGATTGACGCCTCTGTCGTATCTCTTTCTCCGGGATGGTAAGCAGTTTTGAAAGATAGCGGTCGGCGAACCCGTCCCTCTTGGCCCGGATCAGCAGATCGTCCGGGAGATCTCGATCCTTGTAGCCGAGGATCTCCTCTTCCATTTCGACCAGTTCCTTCATCTGTTCTATGAACCATGCCTTGATGTGGGTCCTGGCGTGGAGTTCTTCCACGCATGCCCCTTTGCGCAGTGCCTCGTACATGATGAACTGTCGCTCGCTCATCGGCTTTGACAGGAGCCCCATCAGTTCATCGAGCGATTTATCATGAAAGTTTTTTGCGAAGCCGAGACCGTAGCGGTTGATCTCCAGAGATCGGATCGCCTTCTGCAGGGCCTCCTTGTAGGTCTTGCCGATACTCATGACCTCCCCGACCGCCCGCATCTGCGTCCCCAGTTCGTCGATGGCCCCGCCGAATTTTTCAAAGGCCCACCGGGCGAATTTGACGACGACGTAATCACCCGTGGGGGTGTACTTGTCCAGGGTCCTCTCTCTCCAGTACGGTATTTCATCCAGGGTCAGCCCGGCCGCCAGCATTGATGAGATGAGGGCGATGGGGAACCCGGTCGCCTTGGAAGCCAGTGCGGAAGAACGAGATGTTCGCGGGTTGATCTCTATGACCACGACCCGTCCGGTCTCCGGATTGTGGGCGAATTGCACGTTCGTGCCACCGATGACCTGGATGGCCTCAACGATGTCATAGGAATACTTCTGGAGACGTGCCTGCAGTTCGGGGGAGATCGTCATCATGGGTGCAGTGCAGAATGAATCGCCGGTATGGATGCCCATGGCGTCGACGTTTTCTATGAAGCAGACGGTGATCATCTGATTCTTGGCGTCCCGGACGACTTCCAGTTCCAATTCCTCCCACCCAAGGACGGATTCCTCGACCAGTATCTGGCCGATCAGACTCGCCGAGATCCCCCGGCTGGCGACGGTCTGAAGCTCCTCCTTATTGTACACCAGTCCGCCTCCGGTTCCGCCCATGGTATAGGCGGGACGGATAACTACTGGGTATCCCAGCTCTTCTGCAATCTGTTCTGCCTCTTCCACACTGTAGGCGGGCTCGCTTTTAGGCATCTCTATGCCGAGGCTGTCCATGGTCTTCTTGAAGGCGATGCGGTCCTCCCCCCGTTCGATCGCATCGACATTGACGCCGATGATCTGGACCCCGTATTTATTGAGGATACCTTTACGGGACAGTTCTGATGTCAGATTGAGCCCCGATTGTCCTCCCAGATTGGGGAGGATAGCGTCCGGGCGTTCCTTTTCAATGATTTCTTTTAAATATCGAAAGTTGAGGGGTTCGATGTAGGTGGCATCAGCCATCCCTGGGTCGGTCATAATGGTGGCAGGGTTGGAATTAACTAGGACGATTTCATATCCCAGTTTTTTTAGGGCCTTGCATGCCTGTGTTCCCGAATAATCAAATTCGCAGGCCTGCCCGATGATGATGGGTCCTGATCCGATAATCAGTATCTTCCTTATATCCGTTCGTGCGGGCATATGGCTTCATCCCTCCCCTGATATGCTGTTTGATAAAAAACAATGTAAAGCGAAGCGCAGTATAGAAGACACACTCAATCGTGTCAAGGTGTAAAAAGACGGCTTCCGTCTTAACTAATCGGATATCTGAACCGGTATTTTCAATCCCGGGAAGGGCTGATCTTCTCCCTGATCCGTGCGGTGAAGTTGTGGATGTCATCGAGGATGAGGTAGAGACTCGGGATGAGGAGCAGCGTGATGAAGGTCGCGAAAAGCACGCCGAAGCCGAGACTGACCGCCATGGGGATCAGAAACTTTGCCTGGAGGCTCTTCTCCAGGATGATGGGTGTCAACCCGGCGAAGGTGGTGAGAGATGTGAGAATAATAGCCCGGAATCGCAGGGTTCCCGCCTGTGTGACAGCGTCGTGCGCACTGGCGCCCTCACGGCGAAGCCGGTTTGTCGCATGGATCAGGACGAGTGAATCGTTGACGACGACACCGGCCAACCCCACGATCCCGAAGAGGCTGACAAAGGTGATGTCGAGTCCCATGATGAGATGCCCCGCCACGGAGCCGACGATACCGAAGGGGATAGCCATCATAACAACAAAGGGCTGTGTGAATGATCTGAACGGTATGGCAAGAAGCGCATAGATACCGAAAAGGGCGAACCACAGGCCTTTCTTGATGTCGTTCAGAGATTCCTTCTGTTCCTTCCCCTCTCCCTCCATCTCATATCTCAGACCGGGATACCGGTAGGTGAGATCGGGGAGGAAACCCTTTTCGAGGGTTTGCCGAACTTCATTGGCATTGGTGACCGTTTCATCCACGTCGGCGTATACCTTGATGACGCGCCGCCTCTGTGCATGTTCGATAGAAACGTACCCCTGTTCCATCGTAACATCGGCCAACACACTGAAGGGGACTTCCGTGCCGTCGGAGGTCCGGATCCGCATCTCTTCGACGTGCCCGAGAGATCGCCGCTCCCCTTCGGGGTAGCGTACCATGACCTTGATCTCATCTGTTCCCCGCTGCATGCGGAGGGCTTCGGCACCGTAGAAGGCGTGTCGAACCTGCGTGGCGATGTCGTTGAGGGTTACTCCCATACTACGGGCGGTGGGTTTCAGTTTGATCTGCATCTCCTGTTTCCCCGGCAGATAGCTGTCTTCGATATCATAGACGCCGGGATAACTCTTCAGTTCCTCCTTCAACTCATCAGCCGCCGCCAGGAGATCTTCGTGTTCCTCCAGGGACAGATGAATCTCGACCGATTTACCCGCGCTGTGCAGAACACTCTTGAAGTTGATCGATTCGATTCCCGGTATCGTACCCGCGTTCTGACGCCACTGTGCAGCGAGTTTCGCCGTGCTTGTTGTTCGCTTTTCTCCTTCCAGCACCTGTATCCAGATGTGGGCAAGGTGAGCCCCCGTGTCGGACAGACCCCCTCGTTCTCCCACCTGAGCCCCGATCAGTGAGAAACTGTACTCGAACAGGGGATCCGGACCGGGATGCTCCCTATCCGCATCGTCCAGCGTCTTTCGGGCGGTCTCCAGTAGGTGCCCTACCACCTCGTTGGTACGCTCGAGGGGGGTTCCGGAAGGCATGGTGAGGGAACATTCCAGCATGTCTCCTTCCACCTTTGGAAAAAAGGTAAATCCGACAATGCCTCCCCGGTAGATTCCCACGGTGATAAGCAACAGGGCAACCCCCAGTGCCACCGTGGCATACCGCCATCGGGCACAGAAGTCTACCGCCCTCAGATAAGGACCGTTGATAAAGGTCCGTAGTCGTCGCGTCGTCCATTTTTCTCTCTGCTTCGCTGATCCCTGTCTGAGGTAAGCGTGCCTACTTCTGGACAGGTGAGACGGCAGGATGAAGAGTGATTCGACCAGCGATCCGGCCAGGACAACTATAATCACGATCGGTATGCTGCGCATCAGTTTCCCCATCATCCCGGATGCGATCAAAAGGGGCGCAAAGGCGGCCATGGTGGTGAGAACGGAGAAGATGACCGGGTGGCCCACCTCAATGGCGCCTTGGGTTGCTGCCTGCAGGGGGGGGAGCCCCTCCTCCTGTTTCCGGAATATATTTTCTCCGATGATATTGGCATCATCAACCACGATACCCAGTACCATTATGAACGCGAACAGGGAGATCATGTTGATCGTCACGTCCAGAGAAGGGAGCGTGGCGAGTCCCGCCAGGAAGGATATGGGAATCCCGAGGGTCACCCAGAATGAGAGTCTCACGGTGAGGAACGTCCCGAGTATGAGGATCACGAGAACCAGACCGATGGCCATGTTTCTGAGCAGGAGCTGGAGACGGCTGTACAGGATTTCCGACATATCGGCGAAGAAAGCGATACCGACACCTGCCGGCAGAGAAGGGCCGACATCGACGAGATACTGTTTAACCTTCCTGGCGACATCGAGCGCGCTCTGATCGGCCACACGGTAGATTTCGATCATCTCCGCGGGTTTGCCCTGAAACCGCGCAAAGAGATCGACATCTTCAAAACCGTCACTGAGGGTCGCAATCTGATCGAGCGTCACTTTACTGCCGTTGGCATTGGTGATGACGGGAATGTCGGCGAATTCATCGGCATAGTACCGTCTGCCCTTGGTACGGATCAATATCTCACCACCCTTTGCCTTGACGCTTCCCGCCGGAAGATCGAGGCTTGCCCTTCTGACGGCGTCGGCTACCCGGCCCAGGGTCAGACCGTATTGGCGCAATGTTTCCTCGGATATTTCGATATGGATCTCTGACTTGCGAGCACCCAGGATCTCGGCGGAGGTAACACCCGGCAGATTAGTGATGTCATCCTTGGTCTTCTCAGCATAGTATTTAAGGGTTGCGTAGGGCACATCGCCATAGACGGCGACGTCGATTACCTGTACTCGCTGCACGATCTCCCGCACAACCGGTTTTTCCGCCTCATCAGGAAATGTGGTGATGCGGTCGACCTCGGCCTTGACCTCATCAAGGAGTTCCTGTATGTCCCACCCCTTGATGACCTGTATGGTAACGACACTGATTCCCTCTTTTGAGGTGGAGTCGATGCGCTTGATGCCGGACAGGCCGGCTACCCGTTCTTCTATCCGGCGGCTGATGGCCTCCTCCACTTCGGCAGGCGAAGCACCCTGGTATTCGGTGCTTATGGAGATTCTGTCGAGGGAGGTCTCGGGGAACACCTCCAGTTTGATGGAAAAAAACGTGAAGATTCCGGCCAGGACCAGGAATATCATGAGGAGGTTTGCCGCGACGTGATTTCCGGCAAACCAGGCAATCATACCTTTCATGATCACTCCTTCTCCAGTGCCGCCCGAACGGTCATGCCGTCCGTGGGGGCCTTGAGTGTCGAAAAGACTATCATCTCGCCATCTTTAATGCCGGATTCCACGACAACCTCTTCCCCCTGATGACGGGCAACCCTGACCGGACGAAAATGGAGAATACCGCTATCATCCACAATCCAAACGATATCTCCCTGATGCAGGGCGGCCCGTGGAATAACGGCGGCATCGGGCAGCATCCGCCCACTGATATCGACGGTCACGAAGAGGCCGATCGCAAGAGGCGGTTTTGTCGCGTACGGTTTTTCAACCCTGACGATGATGGTTATCATCCGTGTCTTTTCATCCACCTTCCCCTCAGCGCGGATTACCTTCCCCGAAAAGGTCAGATTTCGTCCCGCAATTTCCGCATGAACGGTGGCAGGCGACGGAGATCCTCCGCCGGGTGTAAATCCGGGAACGTCAAACCAGAAGAGGGTCTCGTCTTCAATCGGCAGGGCGATTTCCACCGCTTCTGTTGAAAAGAGTTCTGCCAGTGCCTGTCCCGGTGTCACATATTGCCCCAGATCAACGAATTTCTTGCCGACTCTGCCATCGAAAGGCGCCTTCAAGACGGTTCGTTCAAGGTCCAAGAGCGCCTTTTCCAGATCTGCCCGGCTGGCTTCAAGTCGTGCGTGGGCCGCCTCCAGTTGCGGTTTCTTGGCCACCAGCGGCGGCGGATCTTCGATAGTGCGAGAGGTGTCCGAATAGTGGCTCCGCCATTCTTCCCGCGCCACCAGCGCTTCCTCCTGAATCATCTTCAGACTGCTCTCCGCATCCTTTACCTGCGCCTTTGCCAGGGTAACGGCCAGTTCGTAATCGACGGGATCTATTGCAAGCAATATATTGCCCTTGGTGAATGATCCTCCATTGACCAGGTCCGGCGAGATACGGACGATCTTGCCTCCAACCTCCGAAACGAGGTTGATCTCTCGCAGTGGCTGCACCGTCCCCTCACCACGAATGATGATGGTCTGCGGTCCGGTTGTCGCCTTTGTCACGCGTACCGCAGGAATCGGAACGGGGGGTACCACTTTTTCGAGTTGGGATCTGGTTGCCGTCAGCGCACCCATGATGACGATTCCCGCGACGATGAGTGTCACACTGACGATAATATGAATGACGCGTTTTCGGGTCCGGGTCTTTGCCTTTCCCGTGGAGACTTGATTCTCAGCCATGGATTGCCTTTCCTCTTTCATTCATTCCGCACCCCCGGGTTTTCGATTTGCGGGTTGCCCCAGCCGCCGCCCAGTGCGCGGTGCAGTGTTACGCGATTGCTGAGGATGGCCAGTTCAACCAGTACGAGGTTTTCTTCGGCCTGAAAACGGGCCTGCTGGGCGTCAAGCACGGTGAGGTAATCGACCAGTCCCCGTTCGTATCGGTTTTCGGCCACCTGCTGGGTGGCCTTCGCTTCGGAGAGAAAGATCAGCATCTTTTCTCTTTTTTTCATCTGCTCCTTCCGCGTCAGGAGAGCGCTTTCCACTTCAGAAAATGCATTGAGGACCGTCTTGGCGTAATCGGCCAGCCCCTGCTGAAACTGTGCCTCTGCAGCCCGCTGGCCTGCCTTGAGTTTTCCCGCATCAAAGATCGGTGAAAGTGCCCCGAGCGATATATTCCACAGGCTGCTCCCCGGCATAATCAGTCGATCGAGCTCACTGCTGGAATAGCCGAAACTGCCTGTCAGTGTTATTCTCGGGAATCGGTTGGCTGTGGCGACGCCAATCTTCGCGTTCAATGCCTGCAGGTTTGCCTCCGCCGCCCTGATGTCGGGTCGGTTCAGGAGGAGTTCTGACGGCAGACCCGGTGGTACGGGGGAGGGCAGCCTGAAGTAGTCTTCCTGATGTGTCCGTGCCGATAGGGTTTCCGGATAGTGTCCCGAAAGGACGGCCAGCTTCTGCTGTGCGATGCCGAGTTCCTGCCGCAACGAGGGGAGCGCGGCTTCCGTCTGGGCGAGAATACGTCGTGCCTGCCGGAGATCCAGGATGGACGTCAAACCACCTTCGTATCGTCTTTCCACGAATGCAAGGTTTCGGCGGTAATTTTCTATGCTTTGCGTTGTGATCTGAATCCTTCTCTCCAGGGATTCCATCTGGAAATATAACGTTATCGCTTCCGATATGATGGTCTGGGCAATGATGCGGGCATTCTCCTCCGTTTGTGCGAGGCTCGCAAGGGCGGCTTCCTCGGTGCGGGCCAGGCGGCCCCAGAGGTCGATCTCGAATGATGCCGGCAGAGAGAGGCTGTAGAGGTTTGATTCGATTCCCGGAAGAACGCGCTGTCTTCTCGCTTCGCCCGTAATTTTGAGGCTGGGATACCGGTCTGCCCTGGATTGAACAAAATAGGCACGCATCTCGGAGATGACGGCCAGTGCCTTTCTAATGTCCAGATTGTTCGACAATACGGTTGTCACGACCCGGTCCAGTTCGGGGCTGTTGAACGCGGTCCACCACCGGTCGATATGCTTCTCCGTTGAGCTATCGGGTGAAGCGTGCTGATACGACTCCCTGATCTGTGACTGCATGTCGGGTTTTGTGAAGTCGGGGCCCACTTTCATGCATCCCGAAAGGAGTGTAATGGTCAAGAGTACGACTGCCCTGTATTTCACTATATATTCTCCCTTACAGGCAGTCCGGACAGGGAAAAATCAACAATGTGTTGTACCAGCCTGTCCTTGAATGGTTGATCATAGGCATGCCCGATAATGTTCGATACCGGTAACCGGGCAAAATTGAAGTACAGAACCATCGAAAAGATACTGAGAATATTGAGGACCGTGCGTTCTTCATCTATGTTCTCATGCAGATAGGGCCGAAGAATTTCCCCCAGCCCTTCCATGTATGGTTTCATGGTCTCCGCCATTACGATTTCGAAGGCCTCTGTGGGTTTGTTCATCTCACGGATCATCAGCTGAGAATGGCACAGACGCTCTTCATCCGTAAGGGGACCCTTGATGACGGCCTCGGCCAGGGATTGGATTACGGCCGCGGGCGATATCTCACCATAACCGACAAGGTTTTTTTGAAACTGTTCCCGGATGCGCTGTGCCCGGGGCATCCACCGTTCACGGAACACGTTCAGGTAGAGGGTTTTCTTGTTGCCGAAGTGATAATTGACCGCGGCGAGGTTGCATTTTGCAACATGCGTAATTTCCCGAACACTTACCCCGTAGTAACCCTTCTGAGCGAACAGCATCTCTGCGGATTTCAACAGGCGCTCTCTGGTTGTTTTATTCTCGTTACCAGGAACCATGATGGGACCTCCTTCGAATAAATGCCTGTATCAAACGAACGTTTGAATGTCAAAGTATTTTTGGATTGATCCGTAAGGACTCAACGGGTTCGGGAGCTGAAGTGTTTAGGGTATGGGAATTTTCAACGAAAGGTCGTATTTTTGAGGAACCATACGCACATACCTGACCGAGCGTAGAAATTGGTACAGTATTTTGAAAGGCGCCCCGTGGGTGTTGCCTGGGGCGCCTTCAGGTTTTCTTTCCGGATCGTTACGAATCGCTGAGTACGACCAGGGCGTCAACGGCAATCGGTTTGTCTCCAGAAATAATGACGGGATTGATATCTATCTCCGCAATCCGGTCATAGGCGACTCCAAGATCACCAATTCCCACCAGGGCCTTGACGAGAGCGTTTTTGTCAACGGCGGGGTTTCCGCGAAATTCGTCCAGAAGTTTGCTGGTCTTTATCTCTCCTATCATTTCAAGGGCGTCGATCTCGGTGATGGGGGCTACCCTGAAACTGACATCGTTGAGGACCTCCGTGAATATGCCGCCGAGGCCGAACATGACGCACGGGCCGAATTGGGGATCACGGGTAAGGCCGATGACGAATTCCCTCACCCCCTTGATCATCTCCTGAACCAGCACACCGTCAAGCTCCACGCCTGCTTTCGTGATGTCATCATAGGCCCGGGTGACATCGTCCCCGCTGCCCAGGTTCAGTTTGACCATTCCCATCTCCGTCTTGTGGGCCAGCGTGCTTGAACACCCCTTCAGTACGACCGGGAATCCAAGTTCTTCGGCAAGTCTGACGGCTTCTTCTCTGGAAGTAGCGAGACCTTCTCGTGTTATGGCAACTCCCGCAGATTCTATGACACGCTTAGAATCGTACTCTGACAGGGCCTTCTGTTTTCTGTCGATTGCCCTCTGCAGTATCTCTTTCATTGATTATTCTCTCCCTGTTTAGACAAGGCGGCATATACCGCCGTGCCAAAGTATATGATTTGATGTTATGTCCCCAGACCTAACTCTTTTGCCGCCTCTTCAATACCGAGAAGGACTGATTCGTCTTCGATCGTTGATGGGACGGTATACGTCTCGCCGTTGGCTATCTTGCGCATGGTTGCCCTCAGTATCTTACCGGAACGGGTCTTGGGAAGGGCCTTGACGATAGCGCACTGTTTGAAACAGGCAACGGCTCCGATATCCGACCTCACCATCTGTACCAGTTCCTTGACGATATCGTCCGGGTTTCGATCGACCCCTGATTTCAGGACGGCGAATCCGACGGGGACTTGGCCCTTGAGCTGCTCATTCGCGCCAAGGACGGCGCATTCCGCCACGTCCTTGTGTTTTGCCACCACCTCTTCCATGGCTCCGGTGGAAAGCCGGTGCCCTGCCACATTGATCACATCGTCCATACGTCCCATGATAAAGAGATACCCGTCTTCGTCGACATGCCCTCCGTCGCCGGTGACGTAAAATCCCGGTATCTCGGTTACGTATTCCAGAAATCGCTTGTCATCCTTCCACAGGGTCGGCAGGCACCCGGGGGGCAGGGGAAGCTTGATGGCAATAATACCGTCTTCTCCAGTTGGGATCTCGTTCCCCTCCGAGTCCACGATTTGCACATTGTAGCCGGGGACGGCCTTTGTGGGGGACCCAGCCTTGACCGGAAAGGGTTCGATGCCCATGCAGTTGGCGGCAATACCCCACCCCGTTTCCGTTTGCCACCAGTGGTCGATGACCGGTATGTTCAGCATGGAGGATGCCCAGTGGTATGTATCGGGATCGAGCCTCTCGCCGGCGAGAAAGAGGTACCGCAGGGAACCGATATCGTATTTTTTCAGATAATCGGCCTGTGGGTCTTCCTTCTTGATGGCACGGAATGCCGTCGGGGCCGTAAACAGTACGGAGACACCGTGCTCTGAGATGACGCGCCAGAAGGCTCCGGGATCGGGTGTTCCGACCGGTTTCCCTTCGTATACGATGGTCGTGCACCCTGCAAGTAGGGGCGCATACACGATGTACGAATGACCGACTACCCAACCCACGTCCGATGCCGCCCAATAGACTTCGCCCGGATTGACGCCGTAGAGGTATTTCATGGTCCATTTCAGGGCGACGGCATGACCGCCGTTGTCACGCATGACCCCTTTCGGCTTGCCCGTTGTTCCTGACGTATAGAGAATATACAGAGGGTCCGTCGCCGTCACTGCGACACAGTCCGCCGGCTGTGCCGAACTCATCAGGGCCTCCCAGTCGAAGTCACGACCCGGGACAAGAGGGGCTTCAATTTGCGGACGCTGGAAGATGACACACTTCTCCGGCTTATGATCGGATATTTCGATTGCCGCGTCCAGGAGCGGTTTGTAGGGAATGACCTTTTTCCCTTCGACGCCGCAGGATGCCGAGACAATGACCTTTGGTTTCGCGTCATCGATGCGGATAGCCAGTTCGTTGGGAGCGAAACCTCCAAATACGACGGAATGCACGGCGCCTATCCTCGCACAGGCGAGCATGGCAACCGTAGCTTCCGGGATCATGGGCATATAGATGACAACCGTATCTCCCTTTGACACGCCAAGATCTCTCAAGGCACCCGCAAATGTTGAAACTTTCGTCAGAAGCTCACCGTAGGTTATTTTTTGTACGGTGTCTGTCACGGGGCTGTCATAGATTATTGCCGTCTGATCGCCCCTGCCATTCTGTACGTGATAATCAAGGGCGTTATAGCAGGTGTTCAGCATGCCCCCCACAAACCACCGGTAAAAAGGTTTGTTGGTGTCATCCAGTACCGTGTCCCACTTTCTCTCCCACTGTACCGCCTCTGCAGCCTCTCCCCAGAACTGATCAGGATGATTAATAGAACGTTCGTAGATTGTAGAATAATCCGCTGTCATCTCATTCCCTTCCTTTCCTTATCACTTTTTATTTTCCCCCTGACAAATGGCCCGGTACATCCGACCTTTATCGCATCAATGATCATGGCTTGTCCGACGCATCAAGCATCAGCCTCTCCTGAGCCGCCATATCGTTACTGCTTCCATCTATTGCTCCGAACATGGGAGGCATACATGGTGCTTCTTGTAGGAGGTGGCAGAAAAAGAACGAAACTACCCGTATGAAATAAGCCACTCTCTATAGTGACCATCCGATCTCGTGACGTCCGAAAGGGCGCACCATATCGTTATTCCCCTGTCTCTTCAAGAAAAAGTTTTTATACACCTTTCGCATCCGCCTCTTTCCGCTGCCCGGTAGGGTAGTGAATTCCCGAGAGTCTCTTCCTGGAGAATAACGGATCGCACGCCTCTATTTGCCGCTGTCGTCGGAGGAGGCATATGCCTTTTTCCTCTTTTCAAGTTCGGCGGAATATCGATCTCTCAACAGCTGGAGCAAGGAGACGACCGTTGCGTAGATAAAGTTTCCGTCCTCGTTCCCTTCCTGTTTGACGACGGATTTGACCTGCTCGAAATCTTCGAGCTGTTCCTCGATGGAGAGGATCTCCTGCTCGAACTGACGGATGATGTTCTCCCTGTCGAGGAATCTGAAAAAGAACAGCTTCACGAGAAAGTCGAAGTCATAATCCATGGGATTCGACGCCCCGACAAGGCTTTGCATAAAGAGTTCTTTTCCCGCATTGGTTATGGTGTACACGTGTTTGTTGGGCTTGCCGGTTTGAAAAACCACCTCTTTCTTTACCAGGTTTGCCGTTTCGAGTTTTCGCAATGCGGGATAGATCTGGTTGAGACTCAGGTTATACGCAACCATCATCTTTCCGGTGATGTGCTTTATTTTGTATCCGGTTTTCGGGCCCGACATGAGAAAGCCGAGTATCATCGTGCCTGTATCCATAAATATCTCCTGAAAATATCTTTCACAAAACCAATGTATAGTAATATATCTTTTTGGAAAATATGGAAATAGATGTCATATGTCAAGATAATTATTGAACAGAAACATGAACAATCAGATCAGGTGTAGACCAATGTATAGGAAATATGAAGTGGGTCGATCGATACGCCTCTCCCACACTCTTGTTCCCGATCGTCACACGCAGCCGCGTATTCCGGGGACATCTTACTTATGGCATGCATCGGACCTGTATCGTGTTTTTGAATTGGGTGTTATGTCCCTGGATAACGCGTATCCGGTTCAATACGGGGTGCTCACCAAAGCCTCTTTTAATGTCGTGGTAACAGGCACTGCTGAGAATAAAGTCCTTGGCTTTAGCTGCTAGAAAGACGTTCACTGCGGTGCCCAGAGAATTCACCTTCTCCCTATCGCCCAAGACAATGCTTTTTGATCTGGCGCAAGTACTGGCCAGATGTGAGAGAACGATGTGAACGGAGATAAAGATCGAATGCCGGAGACAACTCGGCAACCCCTGCCATTCAACAATTATTATTGCAGGTACATCGATTTGCCGATCACGGCCCAAAGGGGTTGTATATGGGTAAAGGATTAATGTCGGCGTAATAATCCTCTAATTCTTCAATTGTAAAGGGCCGGTTTTTTTTGTTCACATATTCTTCCACCGGCGAACGCCACAGTGCGGTTTTCACTCCGTTGAATGTGAGGCACTGGCCATTTAATTTTGATGCGGCGTCACTAACCAGCCAGACCAACCCCTGTGCTACGTCTTCCGGCTCTCCATACCCTAGTTCCGCTGCAGTTTTCCCAGAATTGTCTATAAATGGTTGGGTCATATCACTGCGGGATAATGGGCACATAGCGTTACAGCGAATATTGTAACGTTGTAGTTCTTTGGCTACGGTGTACATAATTCCCATTAGACCAGCCTTGGCGGCTGCGTAGTTTGTTTGTCCAAAATTTCCCACCAGTCCAGATGCTGAAGTGATCTGTATGATGTGGCCGCCGCCCTGCTCCCGCATTGCCAAGGCCGCCTGTCGAGTGCACATAAAAGGCCCCCGCAGATTCACGGCGATGACCTTGTCAAAATCTTCATCGCTCATTTTCATCAAGGTACGATCACGCACGATCCCGGCATTGTTAATCATTACATCAATGCCTCCGAACTTGTCGACGCATGTGTCCACCAGGGCTGAGCAGACTTCTGATTCAGTGATTGAACCCTCCACCGCATAGACGTCAGCACCCAGTACCGCTATTTCCTCGCGCACCTTATGCAAGGCCTCTGCGTTTGTGCCATTGATAATAAGAGAAGCTCCCTCCGCAGCCATTGCCAAAGCAAAGTGACGTCCAAGACTTCTGGATGACCCTGTTATAACAATGCGTTTTCCTCCTAGTCGACCCATTTGTATCTCCTTTAAAGACTTTCTTTAGCGTAAAATTACTATAAAAAAATATGATATTGCGTGTCAAGTGATCAGATCGATATCCCTCTCCTGTACGCTTGTTCCCCACAATCACGCACAGCGAATCGAGGAAAAATTTCCCTTGACACGTCAATTCGATTTCTTTATTGTGACTTCATGTTATAAAGGCGCTTTTTTTCTTTTGTAAAATTCAGGAATTGACTCTTCCTGCAACGGTCGGGTTTCCGGGCGATATATTATCCCTTTTGAAGAGATAACAGAAGATAGAGGTGTCTTTATGGATATGAAGCGTGAGTATTATGAGGACATCGAACTTATCGGAAGCGGTGTCGTTCTTTTCTGGTCATCGGCATTTCTCATTTTTCTTTTTACCCTTCCCATCTATACACCCAATTATTACATCTATCTCCTGAATATCATACTGGTACACGTGATCCTTGCGGTGGGCCTTAATATCCTCGTCGGATACACCGGCCAGATATCGCTGGGACATGCCGGGTTCTTCGCCATAGGAGCCTATGGCACCGTCTTTTTGATGACCCATTTTCAGGTGCCTTTTATCTGTGCCCTTCCCCTGGCGGCTTGTATCGCGGCGTTTTTCGGGTTTATCCTCGGTCTGCCGGCTTTGAGACTGGAGGGACCCTATCTGGCGATCGCGACCCTTGGTTTTGGCCTGGCCATCATGCATGTCATAGGCAGATGGGACATCTTTGGGGGCAGGATGGGACTCCATGCCCCTCCGCTGGATCTCGGGATACCGGCAATAGGCTTCAGCTGGGTGCTGGAATCCGATGTCGGCATGTACTATCTGATACTGGTCATCGCCATTATTCTGATCGTGAGCGCCATCAATCTCATGAAGACCCGTGTTGGAAGGGCGTTTGTCGCAATCAGAGACAGCGATATCGCGGCTGAGGTGATGGGGGTGAATCTCACCATCTACAAGACCCTCTCTTTTGCCATAAGCGCATTCTACGCGGGGGTAGCGGGGGGATTGTTCGCGTTTGTATGCGGTTTCTTCGATCCCTTCACCTTTAATATGATCCTTTCCATTGTGTTCCTCGTCATGGTGGTTGTCGGTGGATTGGGCTCGATCCTTGGGTCGATCATGGGCGCCACCCTGATAACATACCTGCAGTACGATCTGCTGAAGAATGTATCCGAGGCTCCGTATATCGGAGAGTATCTCGTCACCATCTCCAGAAAATGGTTTACCGTGATCGGACTGGAAAATTTCGGGAGTATCGCCCTCGGTCTTATCATGATCGGCATCATCATATTCGAACCGCTCGGTATGTACGGCGTGTGGATTCGAATAAAGAAATACTGGATGACGTGGCCCTTTTAATCATGGTGTTTGAAAACCGGATGCCCTGCGGCATTCAGGAACACATTCATGCGGAGAGCATATGATAGGACAACTGATTGTTGAAGGTCTGGCCATAGGGGCCTGCTACGGGCTCATGGCCATAGGCGTGGTGATCATATACAAGACATCCGAGGTGGTAAACTTTGCCCAGGGTGAGATGGCGATGTTTTCAACGTTCATAGCCTATCATATTCTGGTTCACTATCACGTTCCGTTCTGGCAGGCCTTTATGATCACCATGGTGTTCGCCATTCTGCTCGGTGTCTTCATAGAATGGGCCTTTCTCCGTCCCGCCAAAGAACCCACGGCCCTCGGGCTTATCGTGATTACCCTCGGAGCCGAAATGCTCCTCATGGGACTGGCTGGATGGAAGTGGGGTGCGGAACAGAAGGCCTTTGAAATCCCCATGTCGTTCGAAGTTACCCACGAACCGATACGGGGGGTTATCGTAAGCGACTGGGCGATCGGTGTGTTTGTCATAGCCGCCATCCTTATGATCCTTCTCTACCTGTTCTTCCAGTATACCCGTCTGGGGGTGGCGATGAAGGCAACACAGCAGAATAAAAACGCCGCAAAAATCATGGGTGTCCGTGTGGAGCGGATGTTTTCCCTCGCCTGGGGGATGAGTTCACTCATGGGTGCCGTGGCCGCCATGTTCTTTGCTTCGAGGGCGACGCTGGACCCCAACTTCATGATGGAACCATTTCTCAGGGCATTTGCGGCCGCCGTTCTGGGAGGACTGATGAGCATCCCGGGTGTTCTTATCGGAGGGGGGCTCCTCGGCCTGATAGAAAACTTCTTCGGCTTCGTGTGGCCCGAGTGGAAACCGATCGTTGCCTTTCTCGTAATCGTGCTTGTTCTCTGTATCCGGCCCAGCGGTCTTTTTGCGAAGCATTATGTAAAGAAGGTATAGCGGTCACAGTACCGGCACCGGATGATGGGGGGAATGCATTGAAGACTTCGGCTTTGCGCGTAGAGATCCCAACCCTTTTGTTCGTTATCCTTTTTGTCTTTCAGGGGTGCAGTACCCTTGAAGGGAAGCTGTCACTCTTTTTTGAGAAGCCCCGCATAGAAAAGGCTGCCGAGCGGTATTTTGCCGCCGAGATAAACAGGAACTGTGAGGATGTGTATGACTGCCTCGCCCCTTCATCCATATACCGTTCCACACACACCTACGGGGACTATCTGGAGCAGACACGGAACTCACCCGTGAGGATCAAGGGGTATCGAATTCTGAACATTCACGATCTGCGGGGAAATCACGACAAGGGAACATACCCGGCAGTAGAAAAGTTCGTGCGCGTCGAGGTCGATGTAACGCTGTTGTATGACGACACACATGAAACGATGGAGGTTAATCAGGACTTCACATTCATCAAAGAAGGGGGGAAGTGGTACAAGGGATAAACGTTACTATAAATAATATATGGTAGAGAGGGGGAATAATATGAAGATCGGAAAGAAATTGGTTGCAGTCGCACTGACGGTTTTCTGTATATCGGTACTGGCCGTAGACGGTTCCGCCGGAGCTCCCGGCTTCGACGACAAGGAGATCAGGATTGCTCAGTGGGGGCCCCAGACGGGACCCGCGGCGCCGTGGGGTTCGGTGGCGCGCGGTTCCTCTGTGCTGTTCAACCTGGTGAACGAGGAGGGGGGTATCCACGGGAGAACGATCAAGTATTTTATCCGGGATGATCAGTACAACCCCGCCCTCTGCAAGGCGGCGGTCAAGGAACTGGTGGAACGCAAGGGGATCTTTGCCTTTATAGGTGGTGTGTCGGGTGCAAGCGGTATGGCTGTGAAAGACTATCTCGCGAAGAACAAGGTTATCTGGGTTGGCCCGGCCACATCGATCAACGAATACGTGTTCCCGACCCAGAAATACCTCTTTGCCGATTATCCGCTTTTTGAGGACGAGGCGAGCATTATCACGAAATATCTCGTGGAGAAGATGGGATTCAAGAAGATCGGATTTTTCTACCAGAACGACTCATACGGCAAGAGCGGTCTGGCGGGCTGCAAACAGCGGCTGGATGCTCTGGGAATGAAGCTGGTTGAGGAGATCCCCGTCGAACCCGGCGAGAAGGATCTCGCGTCCCAGATGCTGAAGTTCAAGGACTCCGGTGCGGAGGCGGTGATCATGTGGGTCAATCCGACGACGGCCGTCATTGCGCTGAAGACCTGTGCCACCATCGGGTATAAGCCGCAATGGGTATCGTGCGATGCTCTTTCCGATTACCCGCTCATGTACAAGATATCGGGCGGTCTGTGGGAGGGGGTTATCACCGGTGCCTTCGCCCTGCCGCCCGACTCGACGAATCCCCTGATGGTCAAGTACCATGAGGCACAGAAGAGGATGGCCCCCGAAGAGCGATGGGGAACGTTCTATTTTGCAGGGATCCTCTTCGCCGAACCGCTTGTTGAGGCACTGAAGCAGGTTGGACCGAACCTGAGCACGGAGGCCTGCCTGAAGGCATTGAACTCTATTAAAGGATTTCAGGGAATAGGACCGCCGATCACCTGGAGTGAGGATAGTCATCAGGGAACGGATTCCATCATGATTCAGCAGTGCGGATCGGGCGCGTCCTACATAACCCTGCAGGACTGGACATCAAACGACCTGGCAACGTGGAAGAAATGAGTTCCACAAACTCAAGGAGGGAATATTATGAAGATCAGAACAACATTGTTCGCGGCAGCGCTGGCGATTGTCTGTATCTTTGTACTGGCTGTTGACAACTTCGCCGGCAGCCCCGGTTTCGACGACAAGGAGATCCGGATAGCGCAGTGGGGACCCCAGACAGGTCCCGCTGCCCCATGGGGTTCGGTAGCACGTGGCCCCTCGGTGCTGTTCAACCTGGTGAACGAAGAGGGAGGTATCCACGGGAGAACGATCAAGTATTTTATCCGGGATGATCAGTACAATCCCGCTCTCTGCAAAGCGGCGGTCAAAGAACTGGTCGAGCGCAAAGGGATCTTTGCCTTTGTGGGTGGTGTGTCGAGCGCGAGCGGTATGGCTGTGAAAGATTATCTCGCGAAGAACAAGGTTATCTGGGTGGGTCCGGCCACGTCGATTAATGAATACGTGTTCCCGACCCAGAAATACCTCTTTGCCGATTATCCGCTCTATCAGGACGAGGCGAGCATTATCACGAAATATCTTGTGGGGGAAATGGGGTTCAAGAAAATCGGATTTTTCTATCAGAACGACTCATACGGTAAGAACGGTCTGGCGGGCTGTAAGCAGCGGCTGGATGCCCTGGGAATGAAACTGGTGGAGGAGATCCCCGTTGAACCGGGTGAAAAGGACCTCGCGTCCCAGATGCTGAAGTTCAAGAACTCCGGTGCGGAAACAGTGATCATGTGGGTCAATCCGACGACGGCCGTCATCGCGCTGAAGACCTGTGCCACCATCGGGTATAAGCCGCAGTGGGTTTCTTCCAGTACGCTTTCCGATTATCCGCTCATGTACAAGATATCGGGCGGTCTGTGGGAGGGCGTTATCACCGGCGCGTTTGCCTTGCCGCCAGATTCCACGAACCCTCTGATGGTGAAGTATCATGAGGCACAGAAAAGGATGGCCCCTGAAGAGCGATGGGGGACATTCTATTTTGGAGGCATCTTCTTTTCCGAGCCGATAGTTGAAGCCCTGAAACGAGCAGGGCCGGACCTGAGTACGGAAGCCTGCCTGAAGGCATTGAATTCCCTTGAGAATTTTCAGGGGATAGGACCGCCGATCACCTGGAGTGAAGATAGTCATCAGGGGACCGATTCCATCATGATTCAAAAGTGCGGACCGGGAGCTTCCTACATAACCATGCAGGACTGGACATCCAACGACCTGGCGACATGGAAGAAGAAATAGAAGATTTCTGTGAAGAATACTGGAAAGGATCGGGCGCGGGTCTCCACTGGGTATTCCCAGAAGGATATCCGGTGATCCACGCCTGAAAGAAATGGCAAGTACGACTTCCGAATGTGAGGGGTAATTCTGATAATGTCTCTCTTCAAGGTTGAAAATCTCAGTATAAGTTTCGGTGGGTTGAAGGCAGTGGATGATGTGAGTTTCGAAGTAGAGCAAAACTCCATATTCTCCATCATCGGTCCCAACGGGTCGGGCAAGACCACCATCTTTAATCTGATCAGCGGCATCTATAAACCGGACTCAGGGAGAGTGCTCCTTGACGGTGAAAACCTGGTGGGATACCTGCCGGACAGGATCGCGAAGAAGGGGATAGCGCGCACCTTTCAGAACATAGAACTCTTCAAGAATGCGACCGTTATGGACAACCTGATGCTGGGGCGTCACATTCACATGAAGACGGGTATATGGAGCGGCGCCACGGCCACCCTGTTCGGCAAAAGATCGAGGGCGGCGAGGGAAGAGATACAAAACAGGGAATTTGTCGAAAAGATCGTTGACTTTCTTGATCTCCAGTCCGTGAGGGATCAGTTCGTAGCCAACCTTGCCTACGGCAGGCGGAAGCTTGTGGAGCTGGGGAGGGCGCTTGCCCTGGAACCCACCATACTTCTCCTGGATGAACCCTCCGCCGGAATGAATACCGAAGAGAAGGAGGATCTGAACATCTGGATCAAGGACATACAGGAGGTATACAAGATTACCATTCTGCTGATCGAACACGACATGAATATGATCATGGGCATTTCCGACCGGATACTCGCGATCAATCAGGGGAAGAAGATCGTGGAGGGATTGCCCCAGGATGTGCAGCGTCACCCCGAAGTCATAGAGGCCTATCTCGGAGAGGAATGATAATGCTGAAGATACAGAACATTGAGACATGGTACGATCTGATACGGGCCCTTCACGGTATATCCTTTGAGGTGAAAGAGGGCGATATCGTCACCCTCCTCGGTTCCAACGGTGCGGGAAAGACAACCACGCTCAAGAGCATCATGCAGATACTCGAAGACGACGATCAGCCCGAAAAGGGCTCCATAGAGTTTCTGGGGCAGAGGATCGACAAGAAGGATACCGAAGAGATCGTCCGGATGGGGATCAGCTATGTGCCGGAAGGGAGAGAGGTCTTTCCCGAACTGACCGTGATGGAGAACATCCGGATGGGTGCCTTTACGAGAAAAGACCGGGGAGAGATAAAGGCGGATATCGAAAATGTGTTCAGGCATTTCCCCATCCTCCGGGAGCGGCAGAAACAGCAGGCCGGGTACATGAGCGGCGGCGAGCAGCAGATGCTGGCCATCGCGAGGGCGCTGATGAGCCGCCCCAAGCTTCTGATGCTGGATGAACCCTCCCTGGGCCTGTCCCCGATTCTCACAAAGCAGATATTCAACATCATCCAGGACATCAACAAAGAGGGGGTAACCATTCTCCTTGTCGAACAGAACGTCAATATGGCCCTCAAGTACGCTGACTTCGCCTATCTGATGGAAAACGGCAGGATCGTACGTGCCGACAAGCCGGAAGTGCTGCTCGAAGATGAGGATGTCAAGAAGTTCTATCTGGGGATTGAAACCGAGGAGACAACGGCCGATGGGTACCGAAAGGCCAAATCGTCCAAGCGATACAGACGGAAGGTCAGATTCCGCTGAAAAAGCACCACGTACCGGGAGCGAACACGATGCAAGCAAACACCCTGCCTAAGGCCCTTATCGATATAACCGGGAAACAGCCCGACCGGATCGCGTTACGGATGAAAGAATACGGCATCTGGCGTGACATTACCTGGAGGCAGTATCTGGAGAATGTGAGACGCACGGCGCTGGGTCTGCACCATATCGGAGTGAAGAGGGGCGACCACGTCGCCATTATCGGTGAAAACAAGCCGGAGTGGCTCTATTCGGCCTTTGGCGTCATGTCTCTGGGCGCAACCTTCGTGGGGGTGTACACGACAAATCCCCCGAAGGAATGCGAATATGTGATCGACCATTCCGATTCGGTCGTATTCATCTGCGAGGACGAGGAGCAGATGAACAAGGCTTTTCTCTTCAGGATGAACACACCCAACCTAAAGAAGATCATCGTGTGGGACATGGAGGGCCTCAGAGACCTTGACGACCCCATGGTGATCAGCTTCGACGAGATTATGGAGATCGGCGGAAAAGCCGATGAGGAAAATCCCACACTCTTCGACCGTTTCGTGGGAGAAGGCAACCCCCGGGACATAGCCGGGATCATCTACACGTCGGGAACGACAGGTCCCCCGAAAGGCGCCATGCTCAATCACGAGGGGTATCTGTGGGTGGGCGAGCAGGCCGCGAAGATAACGCAGGCCGGCCGGGAGGACGAATCCATATCGTTCCTTCCCCTCAACCATGTGTACGAGCAGATCTTTGACCTGATGATGCACATGACCGTGGGGCATATCGTGAACTTTACGGAAAACACGGATACGGTGATGAACGATATGATGGATGTCTCACCCACCATATTTCACGCCGTACCCCGGATATGGGAGAAATACTATTCCGCCATCGTGCTGAAAATGGCCGATGCCACCTGGTTCAAGAGAACGGCCTACGGGCAGGCGGTGCGGATCGGGTCGAAATACAACGACCTGCGACTCGCCGGCAGGAAGATACCCCTGCCGTTATATGTCGGTTACCATCTGGCATACTTCTGTGTCTTTCGGAAGCTCAAGGAACGGCTGGGCTTTGACCGAACACGGCTGGGATTTTCCGGCGCCGCTCCCATATCGCATGACATCATCAAGTTCTTTCAGAGCATCGGCATACCGATCCGCGAGGGATACGGTATGACGGAGACAACGGGGGTCACCCATATGGGGAGCGAATTCGAGTTCAAGCTCGGCACGGTGGGAAAGGCCATCCCGGGGACCGAGGTACGGATCGGAGAAGGCGGAGAGATTATTGTCCGGCACAAGGGGATCTTTCAGGGGTACTACCGGGATGAAGAAAACACGAAAGAGGTCCTTGAAGACGGATGGATGCATACGGGAGACGTGGGGGAGATCGATGATGAGGGGTATCTCAGGATAACGGACCGGATGAAAGACCTGATCATCACGGCGGGAGGCAAGAACATCGCCCCTCAGTACATAGAAAACCAGCTGAAGTTCTCTCCCTATATCAACGACGCGATCGTCATCGGGGACAAGAGAAAGTACCTGACGGCCATCATCGTGATTGACGAGGAGAATGTCCTCAAGTTTGCACAGGATGCGAAGGTCCAGTTCACCACATTCGCGACGCTGACAAAGGCGCCCGAGGTAATCGATCTCATACAGCAGGAGATCAACGAGGTGAACAGACAGATGGCCAGGGTGGAGAATATCAGAAAATTCAAGATCCTGGACAAGAAACTCTATACCGAAGACGGTGAAGTGACGCCCACCATGAAGGTCAAGAGAAAGTCGATCAACGAACAGTTCGCCGACCTGATCGAATCGATGTACGAATAGACGATTACAGATCTTCGGGCGTGAAGGCCACCACGTCGTCGATCGATTCGCTGTTCGTGAAGATCATCGCCAGCCGGTCCACACCCAGCGCTATCCCCGAGGCTTCGGGCATGGCGGAAAGTTCCGCTAAAAACTTTTCCGGCATGGGGTACACCACATTGCCGGAAGCGCGTCGGTTTTCCTGCTCCTCTTCAAACCGCGCCCTCTGTTCGGCCGCGTCGGTCAGTTCCGAGAAGGCGTTGGCCAGTTCAAGACCGCCCATATACAGTTCAAACCGCTCCGCCACGTCAGGGTCCGTCTTCTTGACCCTCGCGAGCGCCCCGAGAGACACCGGATAATCGTACAGGAAGACCGGCCGTTGCAGTTCTTTGAACCGCGGTTCGATCTCTTCGACCATGATTTCGTCAAAGCGATTGCTTCTCAGCGCATCTTCCAGAGATACGGAGGCATAACGACTGAAGGCGTCCCGTACGGCGATTCTCTCCCACGGTGAACGGATGTCGATCTTCTCCCCGCGGTACTCGACGGCCCCCTCATGGCCGAGACTCCGTGCGATGTGGATGATAAGCTCTTCACACTCTTCCATCATGGTGCAGTAGCCGATGCCGCTCCGATACCATTCGAGGAGGGTAAATTCGGAGATATGGAGCGATCCCCGCTCTCCACTGCGAAAGCACCTGGCAATCTGGAATATGCGCGGGTATCCGGCGGCCAGCAGGCGCTTCATGCACAGTTCGGGTGATGTGTGAAGGTACCAGCCGTCGGAGGAGATGGCGTCGATGTTGCATTCCGGAGCGGGGGCGGGAATCCTGGAAGGTGTTTCCACTTCCAGATACTCCCTGTCGGTAAAAAACTCGCGGATGATCCGGATCATCGCGGCACGGGTATGAAGATCGTTTTGTTTACGTGAAAGTTTCCAGTTTCTGTCAACCATTATTTACAAAGCTCCAATCTTCCGGCTTGTTCGGTGGTAATTTACTCAAAAGGTTGCCACCTCGGCAATAAAACTCACGCCACTACATGTGCAATGGGGTTTTGTCTTTAGTCAGGCCGTAATCCCATCCGGTTGTAACCGCTAAAGGCACATATAATCATTAGATAAAAAATATGTAGACGACTAGCCCTATTGCGATATCTTGTCAAGAATAAGATTTACACGACAGAGATCGATTTGATTCTGAGGAGAACTTTACACTCCGGACGGCTGCTGTTCAGGCGGCTTCCATGCCCCGGCGACGCATGACTGCATAGGGATGCATGAAGGCAAAACCAATCCCCGGAATAAGAAAGAGGGTACCAACAGATTGATACCCTCCCTTCTCTCGTATTATAATCGTTCCATGTTTTAATAAGCCTCCTCATATCCGAGCTCTTCCTTGGTCACTTTGTGCCTGAACAGGTTGTATGCCCAGATCTGATAGACAAGCACGATGGGAACAAAGATAAGGGCCACTATCAGCATGATCTTCAAGGTCAAAGGGCTGGAAGAGGCATTATGAGCCGTCAGGCTGAATCCCGGATTCATGCTCGACGGAAACATATTCGGGAACAGACCGATTATCCCGTAAAAAGTCGCCCCGACAATCGTGACGGCCGAAGACAGCCATGCCATCCAGTAGCTCTTCTTTGCGAGAAAGACCCTGATACCGAGAAGCGCCAGAACGGTAATAAGGATAAAGATGAAAAGCGCCGGGTGGGCGATATAGTTGTCATACAGGTTGGTGACGAACAATGAAGCCGTCAAGAAGATCAACGCCGCAGCCAAGAGAAGGGGCCACAATTTCCTGGCCGCGCCAGCGGCCCTCTCATGAAGCTCTCCTTCGCTCTTGATTGCCAGCCATATGGCACCGTGGACCAGAAAGAAAAGCAGAAAGAGAACCCCGCCGAGAAGCCCGTACGGGTTGAGCAGGGTCAACAGGGTTCCGTGATAGATTCCGTCGCCGTCGAAGGGAATTCCCCTGAAAATATTGGCGAACGCGGCTCCGAACAGGATGGCGGGAAGCAGACTGCCGACAAACATGCAGGCATCCCATAGTTTATGCCAGCGAGGGTCCTCCACCTGGCTTCTGAATTCAAAAGACACCCCCCTGACGATCAGGGCGAACAGGATGAGCATCAATGCGGAATACAGAGAACTGAACATGACCGCATATACCGTTGGGAAGGCGGCAAACGTCACCCCTCCTGCGGTTATGAGCCAGACCTCGTTTCCATCCCACAGCGGCCCCATGGAATTGTACATAATTCTCTTGTCTTCATCTGTCTTTCCCAGAAACGGAAGGAGGCTTCCGATGCCGAAGTCGAAGCCGTCGGAGATAAAATAGATGGCCCAGAGAAGTCCCCAGAGAAAAAACCATACATTTTGTAATTCCATATTCTCCCCCTTTCTTGAAATCGAAGGATGTATATCTTGTTTTTATCTGTTACGCCGCGACGGGTCCCTTTTTCGCATTTTTTGCGATCAGGTAGAATCCGATAGCTCCGAGAAAACCATACACGACGATAAAAGCCCAGAAAGAGATAAAGACCTGTGCCGTGGCAACCGGCGAAGTGGCATCGGATGTCTTCATCAATCCGTAGACAATCCAGGGCTGGCGACCGACTTCAGCCAGAATCCATCCGGCCTGCGAAGCAATATAGGGCAGGGGAATGGAGTAGATCATCAGCTTCAAATACCGCGGGAATTCGGACAGGCGATCCCTGATCCTCCATCCGATAACCGTCATCACCACGAAATATACTCCCAAAGCCACCATTATCCTGAAGGAAACCATGTTGATAAATACGGGAGGCCGCTCTTCCCTGGGGAAATCGCTGAGCCCTTTCACCTCGGCATTAAAACTGTGATTTGCCAGAAGGCTCATCATGCCGGGGATCGGGAGGAACTCGACAGAATTTCTTTCATTCTTTTCATCCGGTAATACGATGAGATAGATCGGCGCATTTCCCCTGGTTTCCCAGTGGGACTCCATGGCGGCCAGTTTGGTGGGTTGCTTTTCGGCCAGATCGGCCCCGTGGAGATGGCCCTCCGCTATCTCGAATATGGAGAAAATCAACCCGAAGACAAGGGCTATGCGAAAAGACCGTGCAAAGAAATCAGAGTGTTGTTTTTTCAACAGATGGTAGGCGCTGATCCCCATTACGAAAAAGGCACTCAGGACATAAGCGGCGCTGGCCGTATGCAGAAATTCCAGGATGGCCCACTTCTGAAACACAACGGCGGAAAAGCTTTCAAGCTCAGCCCGTCCGTTTCGGATAGTATAGCCCACCGGGTTCTGCATCCACGAGTTGGCGATCAGAATCCATATGGCCGAAACGGTCGAGGCCGCTGCAACGAGCCACATGATGGTGGCATGTGCCTTTCTAGACAGCTTTTTCCAGCCGAAAACCCAGACGCCGATGAAGGTTGATTCGAGGAAAAACGCCGCTGTTGCCTCAATGGCCAGCAAGGATCCGAAGATATCGCCGACAAAGGATGAATACCGTGACCAGTTGGTGCCGAACTGGAACTCGAGGGTGATCCCGGTGACAACCCCAAGGACAAAGTTGATCAGAAACAACTTCCCCCAGAATTTGGTCATCTTCAAATAGACTTCATCCCCGGTTCGCACATACCTGGTTTCCATAATGGCCACCATGATGGACAATCCCAACGTAAGCGGGACAAACAGAAAATGAAACATCGTGGCAGCGGCAAACTGCAATCTCGATAGAAACAATACGTCCATGGCCTTCCTCCTTACCTATGGATTTCGCAAAGCCGATAGGTTACCCGTTTCCGACACTTATCTTCTCTTTCGGGACGAGTCTCTGCGGCTGGAGGTTCATGCAGGATGGTTCTGCGAGCAATCCGTCGAATGTTGCTTCCCGCAGGGTATCCCTCAACCGCGCTCTTGCCTTTTCCCAGACCACATTCACGGAACATGAAGCACTTCTGGAGCAGGAACCGGGTCTCATGATGCAATCATTAAGAAATATCTCGCCGATAACGGACTCGACCACATCCAGGAGCGTTATTTCCTCCGGTGGCACCAGGAGGCGATATCCACCCTTGGCTCCCTGAACGATCTCAAGAAATCCGGCTCTGGCAAGTTGCTGAGCAATCTTACCCATAAATTGTTCGGGGATATCCATTTCCCGGGTAATCTCTCTGCGGGGAACAACGGTTCCTTTTTTCTGCCCGGCAAGATAAAGAATACATCGCACCGCATATTCTCCGGCCCGTGTCAGACGCATGGCTTCCTCCAAATGAGATAAATAGGATGTTTTTAATCCTATATATTGGTAGATTAACCGGCTGTCAAGCTTTTTCTATGTACGCTCATCCGGATTTTTCTGAAGAATCTGTGGGGGAATCAGCGCGCAAGAGACGGGGAAACTCATGTATCTATGGAGCGGGGGAGGGAATTTTGGAGGGCGTTTCCACTTACGGATACTCCCTATCGGTAAAAAACTCGAGGATGATCCGGATCATCGCGGCGCGGGTGTAAATGTCGTTTTGTTTACGTGCAAGTTTCCAGTTTCTGTCAATCATTTTCAGTTGTGAGTCCAATAGTTCTATATTTGTAAACTCCAATTTTCCGGATAACTCGGGTTAATAATTAAAATTAATGAATCAGTTCCAAGGGGTAAAATCATAATGCTACCATAATGCTTTAAGTTTGTATCATGAGAAAATGGATAACTATTTGAATATTCAAGATGATATATAACTAACTCTTAAATTTTGGGGGGCATCAGGTGGACGGAGGAGTGGCTCGGGAGAAGATAAAACATTTTCGAGATATTCATTTGTAATGATAAATGATTCATTTGATAAGACTTGACTTTTTTCATATGTGTTTAATCTACTTAAAAAATGTAGAGGTAAAAAAAGTACCGAAGAGATAATCAAACATGATAACAAAGTTGGAGCCATTGCTATAAATAAAGTTTTTATTTTTAATAAGAATGATATGCTAGATAGGTCAAATTTACTATATATGTTTTTCCGTGTTGATTGATGAACTCTTCTTTTATCAAACTCCTGTTCTATCGCCTCACTTATTTTTTCATTATCATGAGTATTCTGTGAGTTATATCTTCCAATTGATTTACATAAAAGAAAAGATTCATTATCAATTGTTAGATAATTCAATAAGCTTCTATAACATTGAATACCCCAATAGCAACCTGAACATGCCAATAAGACATAATATATGACTTTATTCTGTATATTCATCTTACTGAAAATATGTTTTTATTTCTTGTCTGATATTTTTTGCTAACCATTCTTGTACAATATAACATAAATGATAATTGGGTGTTGTTTTACTCTTCATTAATACTAAAATTACCTTTTCTGAATTTTTAAATGATTCGATCTCTCTTTTTAAAATATCTATTATAGATTGACTAGATACAGGGAAGTCCCTTATTTTTTCTCCACTCTTGATTATGGAGAGAATGTCGTACCCATTTTTCTGATTAATAACGAGAACAGTGATATCATCAGGTAATGTTGATGGTGGACTTTGTCCATTTCCGACCTGACGAACTTCCAATTGATATGCATTTTCATACTCTGACACTGGTTGAATACCAAAAATAACAGAAGCGATAATAAGAGCAAATGATAATAATGTAAAAAGATCCACTAACGATTCAAAATTATCATCAGATTCTTGAAATAGAGAAAACTGTGTTTTATTTAGTCTACTCTGCATTATGAATAATTTTTTCATCTAAAACAGGGGTTTGATTATTTATAGAATTTTCGATTTTAAAAAAATAAATATCAGCCCGAATTAATATTTTATCGTTCAGCTTTTTATGTAATATTGATGTTAATCTTATGAGCAGTCCAACAAATGTAGATATCATTGCTATTTGAATAGCTTCAAAAAAACTACTTATACCTATATCTCCTAACTCTCTTATAGATGGGTGTAAAGCAGCAATTAATGATGAAATAGTTAATGTGAATCCAACAGCTGGTCCCAAGACCTGTAAAAATCTGAGCCAATTATCTTTTCTCACATAATGCATTCCAAAATTATCTTTTGCGCTCACAATGTTTGATGGTGGTAATAGCGATTCTCCATTATCAGGAAAATACTTTTCATTGATATATCTTTCAAATCTTACATTAGAAAGTAATATGAATTTACAGTTAAATAATAGATTTGTAACTGTGACTAGAAAAAAGAGGGTAAATATTGTTAAAATGTAATTACTTATCGAGTCATTATATTTTAATAGCAGTAAGGCTAAAGACTCACGAATATATCTACGATCTTCGTATGTTTTGTTTCCCGATAGTATATAGTTATCAAAAAATTCTTTAAGATCAATCTGTTGCCCATCGATTGTAACGTTTATAATTTCTGTTGGACTGTATAGTTGATTCTTGGTGTTTATAATGATTCTAAATCCTTCACTATCATCATATTGATCAAGGTTTAATTTATCAGTATAAAGATTTTTTAACGTTAATGTTTTGACATTTTGTTCAATCCTTTTTTCTCGATAATCATTTTTATTGTTACTATTTACACGCCTCATCGCATAGAAAAAAACAAAGGTTTCATGTTTGAAGTTTATTGAACACTCTCTAAAATTATTCGGTAAATTCAGTGTTATTTTTTTTGTAGTTATTTTTATAGAAATATTGTTTGACCAAAGAGGATAAAGAATGAATGCTATTGAGGCAAATATGATGCAGAGAGAGATGACATATTTATTTCTACATATGGATTTTATTTTTTCTAAAAAATCACCAATGTTTCTCTCATCGGTTGACATAATTAACCTCTTTTAAATAATAGGAAAACAACGATTTAAGAATTTATTTTGTAGGTTAACTTCAATATTAATGTTGTTTTGTAGAATTGAGTGAAGACCGTTCCTTACTTTTTAGTGAGTTACAGTGAAAAGCTATATAAACAAAGTAAATCAAGTCATTATATCAATTGGGACATTAAGGGGACACAATACATAATTTGAATTAAGTGTTATGTCCTCAGAATTGCGCCTAATTGCGAATTACCCTCTTGTGAAGAACTGACTCTATAACTTCTTTTTCATCTATCATCTTTCTCTCTTTTTATTAACATAACGACAAGCTTACCAGCCCGCGTGACAAGGCCGTCGTGGGTCAGGTGAAACGCCAAGTTAGTGAAATTTAGCCTTTCCAAGTATCATGAAGCCATTCAAATTTTTTCGTTTGTCCGAAGCCTGCCCAATCAGTATTACTTTCTATTGCGAGCACTATCATATCAACGTCTGGTATCAATTCCTGTACTTTGTCTCGGATGCTTGCGACATTCCAAGTATTAGTACTGTCAGTTAACAACCATGCATCACTGAACCAATGCCAATAACCCATGTGGTCCTTAAAATAATTTGAGACAGTATTTTGTTGTATTTCTGTTGCATTATCTATAACGAGGATGAAACGTTTCTTATTCATGATCATCCTCCTCTCCTGCAATCAAGGACTTAGGTTCGTTGCTTAAGGTATACAGAGTCTTTTCGTCTCTTAGTCCGGTCAGGTTATCTCCTACCAACCCACGTTCAATAGCCATCTTGGACAGTGTGTAACTTTCTGATCTTAATGCATCTGGGCTTTTGATTAAGAAATATATATAAGCGCCTAAAAACGTAGTCAAAACAACAGCAAGCGCACTAGCGATTCCAATCAAGATCCATGAAGGAGCACCTGCTATTGCTGTAATCGGAATGCTTGTTAAAAGCATTGCTATCACCCATTGTAGGGCATGCAAGGCTGTTGACCTAGCACCTTTAGCACTAGCCTCAGAAAAAAAACTATGAATAATATTTGTCATAGAAACTCCTTCGAACACCAACAAATTATTATATTGAACAATATAACTTCGAAAGAAAAAACCCTGAAACACTTTCCTTTATGTAACATTTGTATTTTCTGTCAGGATATCACACAACATGGAATTGTATGCCGTTAACAGGGTGCCTTAACATGCTGGAGATACCTGAATTCGGATAGTCTTCCTGATTTTCTCAATAAACTCAAAGAAACGGAACACAACAAAAACAAGCCCATAAATCGGTACATCTGTTTTATGAAGCGGCAAGCCAACAGACTGCATTAAAGATGTCTTAGATCTGATAAGTCAACAGAGCGAGCTGGATCTAATACCCAATATTTGCTCCGATAATTCTTACCGAAAAGAGAATTTTCGTAACTATACCAAATTACCGATAATTCACAAAGGGGAAATTAAGTATAAATGGGAAAAAAGACAGAACCGTGCCTCTACCCAAAACGGTGTGTCCGGAATGACAGGCCCATCGTTAACAGATAAAAAATACACAAGAAAAATCTGAAAAATTTATTCTTTGACGCGGGTAAGGTACTCGCCGGTACGCGTGTCGATTCTGATCTTTTCGCCTTCTTCGATGAAGGGTGGTACCAGAAGGCTGTAGCCTGTTTCGACTTCGATCGGTTTTGTCCTTCCCGTAACCGAGTCCCCCTTTGCCCAGGGTTCCGCTTTGGTGACGGTGAGGTCAACGAAATTGGGGAGAGTTACGCCGAGTGGCTTATCTCCGAAAAAGAGGATTTCCACGTCCAGATTGTCGAGCAGGAAGTTTTTTGCGTCCCCCAGCTGATCTTCTGTCAGGAAAACCTGTTCGTATGTCTCCGTGTCCATGAAACAGTATTTCCCGCCTTCTTCGTAAAGGTACTGCATCTTTTTTTCCTGCAGATTGGCGGGTTCGAAGGTATCCACGGAACGGTAGGTGCGTTCAAACTGGTTTCCGTTGATCATGTTTCTGAGTTTACATCGATAAAGAGATTGTCCCTTGCCGGGTTTTGAAAACTCAAAATCAACTATTACATATGGATCACCATCGATCTGTATCTTCAGGTTTTTTCTCAAGTCGCTTGCATTATACATGGCCTGCTCCTTTGTTTTTTAAGGAATTCAATAAATCCGTACTTCTATTCTATTTGGTGGGATATGTCAAAAAAATGTTGGAGTCTTCCGGTGAGGGGATAAAGACGGGTTACATCCTGGTGACTCTGAACACCTCTTCGATGGTGGTGATCCCTTCCAGTACCTTCCGCGAGCCGTCGTGGAGCATGGTGGTCATACCGGATTTGATCGCTTCTCGGAGGATCTGGTTCGAGTCGGATGTCTTCAGTATTAGTTTCTTCAAGTGATCGTCGAGGACCATCATTTCAAAGATGGCGGTTCTTCCCTTGTACCCCGTATTCATGCAGGCGGGACAGCCCTTCTTCCGGTAGATGGTGTGGTCTTGCAGCAGACCCTTGTCGATGCCTATCCTCATCAGGGATTTGTCGTCCGGTGCATAGGCTTCCCTGCATTGAGGGCAGAGCACCCTGACGAGCCGCTGGGCGATGATCGCGATGACGGACGATGACACCAGGAACGGTTCCACGTCCATGTCCGTCATGCGTGTTATCGCACTGGCCGCGTCGTTGGTGTGGAGTGTGGAAAAGACCAGATGTCCGGTGAGGGAGGATTGAATGGCAATCTCCGAGGTCTCCTTGTCCCGGATTTCTCCGACCAGTATCACGTCCGGGTCCTGTCTCACGATGGATCTCAGACCCTTTGCGAAGGTAAGATCGATCTTGGGGTTGACCTGTATCTGGCCGATCCCCTCTATCTGATATTCTATGGGGTCCTCGATGGTGATGATGTTGATCTCAGGGCTGTTGATGGTGGAGAGGGCCGCGTAGAGGGTCGTGGTCTTTCCGCTCCCCGTCGGACCCGTTACCAGAATGATGCCATAGGGAGATTTGATCAGTTCGTTGAAGGTGGCTAACTGATCGTCGTGCATTCCCAGGTCGGACAGCTTCAGAATGGTGCCGGTCTTGTCGAGGAGCCGGAGGACGGCCCGTTCACCAAAGGCGGTTGGGATGACGGATACCCGTATGTCGATGGCCTTGTCGCCGATCTTGATGTCTATCCTCCCGTCCTGGGGCAGCCTCTTTTCCGCGATATTGAGCTTTGCCATGACCTTCACCCTTGAAATCAGTGAAGATTGGATCCTCTTCGGGAGTTTGAGAATGTTGTACAGGACGCCGTCTATCCGGTATCTGATAACGAGCGAGTTCTGATAGGGCTCTATGTGGATGTCGCTGGCCCTGTCTTTGACGGCGCGCGAGAGGGTAAGGTTCACCAGCCGTATGATCGGCGCGTCGCTGGTATCGTCAAGCAGGTCGGCTGTCTCTTCTATCTCGGAGATGATGCTGTCCGGCGATTCCTCCTCGTTCATATCCTGGATGAACTCTTCGGCCGAATCCCCTCCCTGATCGTATGCGAAATTTATGGCCGAGAGAATGGCGGTCTGTGTGGAAAGGACGATGCGGGCATCTTTCCAATCCAGTATATGAAGAATATCGTCGACCGACTGAAATTTGGATGGGTCGTTCACCGCCACAAAGGTTCCGTCCGGTGTTTCAAGCGGTACCATCTTCTGCCGTCGCAGGTACTGGATGGAGAGGGATTTCGTGAAGCCCACGCCGAGATTTTCGGAGGGGAGATTGGGCCAGAAGGGTATCCCGAGCCGAGCTCCCATTGCCTCCAGGAGAGCGGTTTCGCTGACGTCCTTCCTCTGGATCAGCCTGTCGATAAGCGTCTCGCCCGCGGCGACGGGCAGCCGTAACACATCTGCTATAATCTCTTCGGAAAGACCATATGCCGCAAGCTGAGATTCCCTGTTCATGGCCGGTATCCTGAGATTTCCCGAAACATGATCGGGATCGGGGAAATAACATTTTTTGTTGTCATATCACTTCCCCTATGGCTTGCGTTTTTTCTCGTACGTCTTGATCACGCCCTCTTCGACCTTTTTGATCTGTTCCTGTTTTTCTTCGTATATCTCGCTGGCCTCTCTCGGATTTTCTACGATATGGGGGGTAATGAATATGAAGAGATTTCGCGTCTCATGGGATACGCTCTCATATTTGAAAAGCCAGCCGAGGAAGGGGATATTCCCGAGGCAGGGGACCTTGTAGGCCGTATTGGTCACGTCGTCTCCTATGAGACCGCCAATGACGATGGAGTTCTTGTCCTGTATCGTCACGACCGTTTTGGCAGTGCGTTTCAGCGTGGTAGGTCTCACCGTCTGCTGGCCCGCTTCCGTGACGAGTTTCGTAACTTCCTGATAAATGTTGAGTCTGACGAAGCGGCCCTGGCTGATCTGAGGGGTGATTCTCAGGGTGACCCCCACGTCCTTGTATTCATAGCTGCTGTAATCGATATCGCTGGAGGATGTTTCCGCCCGTGTCTGATAGGGAACATTTTCCCCCACATATATTTCGGCCTCTTCGTTGTCCAGGGTGAGTATCTGGGGCGTGGAGAGGATATGGACATCTTCATCTTTCTGATAGGCCTGCAGGATCGCACCCAGGTTGGGGAACGCGATGCCGCCGATGTTGATCGTCTCGCTGAATACGCCCAGCGAGAGTCCCTCCGGGAAGGTTGTTATTCCTGTGGTGGCATTAACCGTCGGCATGATATCCTTTCCCCGGAACCCGCCTCCGTAATATTTATTGCTGCCGAATTCCTCCCCAGCCATCCATTCCACGCCGAGATTGAAGCCCTTGTCCACGTTGACTTCCATAATGAGCGCTTCGATATAGACCATGGGGCGGGGGATATCGAGTTTCTTGATCACCCCCTCAAGGATAGCGTAGTCATCCCGTTCCGCCGTGATGATCAGCGTGTTGGTTGCTTTGTCCGGGATGATATGTATGTCTTTCGACAGGAGCGGTGATTTGCCCTTTTGGGTGGTTTTGGTGTCTTGTTGTTGAGAGGGAAGGTTCATCAGAACAGCTGCAAGCTCTTCGGCATCGGCGTTCTCGAGGCGATAGACGTGCAGTCCTTCTTCTCCCTTGGGCACATCCTTGTCCAGAAGCTCCAGGAGCTGTCTGATGCGTGATGTGTCATTGTCGCTGGCCAGAGTTATGATGGTGTTGGTGCGTTTGTCGGCCACAATCTTGATGGTGGAAGTGGGCGTTCCTTTCTTTTGCCTGGTCTCCTGCTCGAATATTTGCGTCAGCGATTGGGCAATCTCCGTGGAAGACGCGCGTTCCAGTGGTATAACCGAGATCTGTTCTTCTATCCCCTCGGCGTCCAGGGCTTCTATGATCGTGATGAGCCTTTTGATGTTGGAGAGCAGATCCGTAACGACAAGCATACCCGTGGGGGGGTATGACAGCATGACGCTTGACTTTGATATCAGGGGGGCGAGCACCTTTTTCATCTCATCGGGATTGGCGTAATTCAGGGATATGATCTGGGTCACGATCCTGTCTTCGGGGGTTATTGCCCCGTCTTTGAGGCGCGTTTCCATATTCCTGGTCGCCGCGTCTCTGGAAGGCACGATCTTGATGATATTGTCCGACGAAACAGTACTGTACCCGTGCACATCAAGTACCGATTCGAATACCTTGTAGGCCTCCGGGATCGAAATTTTCTTCGGGGAGATAATGGTGACCGTTCCCTTGACTTCCCGGTCGATTACAAAATTGGTGCCGGTCAATTCGCTGATGAACTTGATGAAAACCCGTATGTCCACATTGTCGAAATCTATGGTGACAAACTTGGATGAGTCATCCTGTTCTTGTGGTTTCGCGAGGGTTTCTTTCTTTGCAACCTCTCCATTGGGCGGAGCTTTGATGGAGGGTTTCTCTGCGGGAGTCGTTTTGGTGCCGGATGTGGTGACAAGTTTTTCCTCGCCTGTCACTTTTGCTCCCATAATGATCCCGGGTGCCGTGAATGACACGAGGCACAGAATAATGACGGATACCGATATGTATGTAATTATTGATCGTTTCATCTCTGAACTGTCTCGTTTTCTGTAATTACTGCCTTCATCGTTGTCATTCAAATATGGTTTTAAACTCCTCCGTTTCGCGAACATTTTCCAGATCTTTATCATCTTTTACCCATTTTCTCACGTCATTATTTAGGCGCACGGCACGCTCCAGATACTCGAGGGAACGGGAGATATCCCCCTCCTGAGAATAGAGACACGCCAGATTATAGAAGGGGTTGACATAGTCGTCCTTCAGCTCGATTGCCTTCCGGAACATCGCCTCGGCATTCTTGATTTGCCCCTGGCTCATATAGATAACCCCGAGATTATTCAGAGAGAATACGTGTCCCGGATCGATATGCAGGAGGTTTTCGTATGTCTTACCGGCCATATCCAGGTTGCCTTTCCGCTGGTAGTTCAGGGCCGCTCGGTACAGGGTTTCCACGCGGACTGTCATGTCGGTGGATTTTTTCACGCCACCCGTATTCTCAGCCGTGGGGGGCGGGGGCATTGCCTGCTTGCCGGTTTCGGGACGCGAAACAGGTTTCGGGTTTGTGGCGATGACCGATTTCTGTTGTGGTGCCGGTACCTTTTCAACCACAGCTTCGCTACGTGGAACCGGACGGTCCTTCCCGTCCGGTGACCTGCCTCCGAACAGGAAAAAGACGACGAGGGCGAGTATTATCAATGCCACAACTACACCGATTGTCCATAAGGCCCGGGGGCGTTTATAACCGGTATAAGCTGCCGCCGGTGTCACACGGCTATAGCGTTGGTACAGGCTGTCTTTTTCTTTTTGAGCCTTTTTAAGGGCGTTTTCTATATGACTCATCTATTTCACTGAAAAAATCGTGTTCGAAAAAAAATGAAAAACCGTCTCTCTGTTAACCGTCACAACGACCAGGAAAAGGATGATAATCAGTACAGCGAAGATCAGCAGTTGTCTCTTTCTTGTCCTTGTGTTTACCCTATCCGTCAGGTACCCGCTGCCGATATCGGAAGCGGCCTCCCTGATGAGATTTCTGCTGATGACGTTTGAATCCCTGGTGTACGCAATGAGCAGGGCCCTGTCACAGATGACATTGATGCGCCTGGGGATGCCCCTGGAATAATGGTGAATCGTTCTGAAGGCCTGGCTGGAAAACAGGGGGCCTCCGTTGTTGCCCCCGCTTACGGAGAGTCTGTGTCGTATGTAGTCCTCTTCCTGGGCGCGGTTGAAGGGAAGCAGGGCATACCGGACCGAAATCCTTTCGTTCAGCTGTTTCAGAGATGGAGATATGAGAAGTTCCTCCAGTTCCGGCTGCCCGATGAGCACTATCTGCAGCAGCTTTTCCCGTTCGGTCTCGAGGTTGGACAGCATCCGGATCTGCTCCAGCACCCCACGGGAGAGGTTTTGAGCCTCGTCGATCAGTAAGACCGCGTTTCTCCCCGCGGAGAAGTTCTTCAGCAGGAATGTGTTTAGTGCGTCGATATACCGCTTTTTGGTCTTTCTCCCCCGTCCCGATTTGACTCCGAATTCCTGATTGATCGTCGCCAGAAGTTCCATTTCCGAGAGCGAGGGGTTGAATATGAGGGCGCTGTCAACCGATTCGTCGAGGATGGAAAGCAGGTGTCTGCAGATGGTGGTCTTTCCCGTCCCGATCCCCCCCGTAACGACGATGAATCCTTTTTTCTCATTGATGCCGTAGATCAGGTGGTTTAACGCCTCGCTGTGTTGCGGACTGAGGTACAGGTACCGGGTATCCGGTGTCATATTGAATGGATTTTCTTGTAAGCCGAAATATGATGTGTACATGGTACAATGAAAGACCCTGTGCCCTTCGGATCCTTATCTCCTCCTGGTGCTATTCAAAGACATATTCCAGATCCTGTTTCATTCCCCTTCGTTCGATGTTAAGGCTTACGGAGGAACCGGATTTCAGCCCGTTGTACAGCTCCATCATCTCCTCGGGGCTCTTGATGGGTTGATCGTTGACGTTCTGTATGACGTCCCCGTTCTGCATGCCCATCTTCTCGAAGATGCTCCCCTTCTTTATCCTGCTTATGATGAAGCCGTTCGATTTTCCGCCTGAAAAGTACGGTCGTATCCTGGCTTGTGTAAGAATCTTACTGATATCCTGCAGGGCTTCATCTATCTCGTCCTTTCTCACGGTGATGGAACTCTTGTTTTCCGGTGCTGTCCGTTTGGTTATTCCCGTTTCTTTGTCGGGTTTTGCTTCCATAATCAGTATCTCGTCTCTGCCATCCACACGCAGGACAACCATGCCGCGCATGATCTTCACGATCGTGGCGGAGGCGACGGTATCGCCCGTCCTGAAGAGTCCCTGCTCTTTCTTGTCCCTTTCCTCGATAACCGCATAGTCGAAATCCTTATCGCCTGCCACCGTTCCGAGGAGAGCCAGATTGAGTGTGGTGGGTTTCAGGTCTTCTATGTCGATTTGCCCTTTCGGGATGACTTTGCCGGTCGTGCCGAAGATATTCCTCTCTGCAATCGAGCCGTAGTAATTGAGGGGCAGTTTCTTGGTGGTCTTGTGAGAAAGGGTTTTCTCTACCGGTATCCCGCTCGCACGGATTCTGACGAGATGGGCGGACATGGCTCGATAGAATATGTCGACGGACAGGTATGCCAGGATGGTTATTGCCAGCAGAATAGTGAGTGTTCGATAGGTGGTTTTCATCATTCCTACCTGATCTTGTGTCTCGGATTGGCAAGGGTTCCGCTCAGCACAACGGAAATATTCTTGTTAAAGGCGGGCACGTTTGCACGGCCTTTTATCGCTATCCTGCTGTTGAGAATATTATTGTTGAGCGCTATGTTTCCGTTAAAGGACCCATTCAACTGCTCTCCCGATATGTCTGCCTCATCTATCGTGAGAACTCGATCTTTCAGGGCGATATTGGTTTCAATGACGTCAAAATTCAGTTTGCCGAGTCCCAACAAGGCTTTGAGCAGTTCCAGTTCTCCATTGCGGAGTTTTAAGTCGGCGGTTCCCTTTCCGTTGATCATGTCCCCTGTCTTGCCGCTGAATTCCACAGAGCCGGTAAGTCTCCCGGTTATATGACGGTTCAGGGCGGTCTTCAGATAGGAACATTGCCCTATAGCGATGTTGTTCAGTCTGATCTGTGACTGTACCGGTCCACTGGTTGAAAAGCGATCTGCGAAGAGAATATCGGCAAGCACATCACCACCATAGGCATGTGCCTGCAAAGACACGGAGATGTTCCCCTGCAGGAGTTTGCCGAACAGCAACCGTGCCTTCACGTGATCTATCTTAACGTTTGTTCCGGGATCGTCCTTGCGGCCGAATACCAGGTTATCTCCCGTCATGGCCAGTGGGAAGGCAAGCGAGGCGGAATCCAATGACACGGATATATCGGGATTGTTCTTCGAGACGGCCGACTCGATGAACGTTCGTACACAGGTATCGGGAAAACAGCAGTACAGAAAGACTACCGTTATCAGAATGGCGTATAGTATATATCCCGCAACTTTCTTTTTCATGGCCTCACATCGTCCGCTCGCTATAGGTATGTCATCAGGTGAATCAGTACGGTCAGGTATTCAGGGCTGTTCTTGCTCTGCTTGACCGATATTCTTTTTACCCGTACCAGGTTTTCCGGTGATTCAACGAGATACAGGTATTCGACGAGCTGTTGCAGCGTTATGTTTTCGAGGTTCATCTCTACGGATGATTCCTTGTAGGGATCGGCTTCTGTAGAGATGGAAGGCTTCATATATTTTATGTTTGCTTTAATAGCCGCTTTTCCCGCCTGTTCTTCGAGGAAAGAGAAAAGGGTAAATCCTTTCGGTCTCCGGGCGAGGGTGACACCGATATCGCCGGAATCGGCGCTCAGGGTACGGTATTCCGAACTGAGGGCGACGATTTCCTCCAGTGCCTTTTCGTTGACCTTTATGGAGTGTCTGACTCTTTCCCGCGCGTCCACAAAGGGGAGGATGACAAACTGGCCGACAAGAAATACAATTACAAGGAACGCCCCCAGGGAAACATAGAGCTTCTCTCTCTTTGTCAGTTTTGGTTTCACCAAAAAATTCATCGTCATCACAGGTCCATTTTCATGTCCAATTCGACCCTGTTTTCCTTCTTTATAAGGCTTGCAGAGCTGATCTTGACATTCTTAAGGATGTTCGATTTGTCAAGGGCCTTCTTTATGGCATCCACCGTGTTGAAATTATCGGTCTGGCCCTTGATCGTTACGGTGTTCCCGTCATACTGGAAACTCGTTATGAGAAAATCCACGGACGTTGGAATAAGCCGCGATATATCGTCCAGTATGGCCAGTACTCCTGTACCCATACTGTTTTTTGTCCCTGTGAACGGATTGCGCAGTTGTTCGACCTTGACCCTCGCCTGTTGAACGGGATCGACTATCCGGGTCACTTCCGGCCATGTGTCGCGAAAGACGCCGGTAATCTCCTTTTTCAGGTCTTTCAGGTATACTGTGTCGTAGTGGTAATCGAGAGAGAGATCGATACCGAAGAGACAGAGAATAAAAAAGAAGAGGAGTGCTATCCAGCGGAAACTTTTCTTGAATTCATCATACTTTCTTTTCGGTCTGAAATCGCCACGGCTGAAGTTAAATCCGTCCGTGTCCCGTACATTCCTGGTTGCGAGTGCAAGGGCCTGATTCATAAATGCAGGATCCCAGCTCTTTGCGGTTTTTCTCTCCATATGAATGGATTCGGTCGCCGATAGATCGGCCACGGCTACCGGAATGGAGAAGAACCGTTCCATCTCCTCCCTCAGCAGGGGCGAGTGCGACCCTCCGCCGGTTAGAAATATTGTTGAGGGCATCGAATCGATTGCGCCGTTGAGCATAAGAAAGTTCAGGGTATTCTCAACGTCTGAGAAGAAGCGGGTATATACCGTGCCGATATCCTCCCTCGCACCTTCGACCCTTCCCGTCTTTTTTCTCTCTTCCGCAAGGTTCCGGTCGCAACCGAAGGTTCGGGCTATCCGGTCGGATATGTCATCCCCTCCGAATCGAAAGTGTCGTATCTGGATGATTTTGGTCCCTGTAAAAAGGACGCCCGCCGTTTCACTCTTGCCTATGTCCAGCAGCAGACCGTATTCGTCGGAATCGCAGTCGGCCGCGAGTTTCAGGGCTACGGGAACGGAGCCGATATCTATGATCGATGTCTCCACATGGTGCATTGCAAGGAGGCGGACGAGGTCGCCTACGGCGGATTTCAGGGTCGATGCCACCAGCGCCTCCGGCTGTTCCGAGGGAACCGTTATCACGTAGTCGATCAGGACGTCGTCGAAGGGGTATGGGATAAGCGGTTCAATCTCGTAGGGAAGGATCTGGCCGATCTTTTTCCTGTTCTTGAAGGGGAGTTTGATATTTCGGAAGGAGAACCGGCTGACCGGCAGAGATGTGATGCATATGTTACTTCTGATGGTGCCGTTCTCAAACAGCTTCTCTATTGCCCTGTCGAGACCGCCCGCTTCTTCGATATCGATCATCGTCGAGTCGATAACATGGTATTCCCTGAGACCGGCGGTAACCTGAACCGCTTTTATGCTGTCTTCACCTATGTCGAGGCCAAGGATCTTTTCCGGCATCAGTCAACTTCCCAGGATAGTATCTGTACGGTCTTCTTTCCGCTGTCTCTCTCGACGACGCTGCTGATTTTCCTGCTCATGGAGTTCAGGATCCCTGTAGATGTTATACTAAAGATGTTGCTCTTCACGGATATCAGTGACGGTGATATGGTGATTCCGTCCATGCCCGGCACCCCCCTATACCATGATGAATCGGACAGGGTGTTCAGTTTGTCTTTTCTGAACTCCTCCATATTCGAAACCATTTCCTCGGTGATGTCGTCTGCCAGTGCCATCAGCACCACTCCGGGAGCCGTATTTATATTGATCGTACCCGTTCCGTACACGGTGAGATATTTCCTGATGCCGGGGCTTTCTTCGGTTCCGTAGTACAGTTCTTTCGTAACGCCCTTTATCATAAGCAGTTCATCGATACTGTCGAGAGGTCCGTTCTTACATGCATAGGGCTTACTCAGATTTCCATAATACGAATTTTCTGCGCCGAAGCCGGTTATTTCTCCATCCTCATCAATCCAGTCCTTCATCGCGTCGATGATATCTCCGGCCTGATGTTCATCGAGGCTGAATGCAGGGAGGGTCAGAAATCGTATAAGCACGTCTTCGATCTCGCTGTTGTATTCACCGTCCTTGACCAGGTGATTGATCGGTATCTTACCAGATTCATCCGTAATATTCAGCATGAAATGTCCTTCGTCAAAGAAAGCGGATGATCCCGCGGAGATGAGTTCCAGGTTTGCCCAGTCTTCGTTGAGAGAATCGAAATCGTTTGAATCTTCTATCAGGAACGCTTCCGCCCCGTACAAACCGGACTTTGCGATATACAGAAGCTTGATCCCGTCTCGCAGATTTGCCGCCTCGTACACCTCGGATCTCGATGACAGGTTGAGCTGCAGCGTGAGGGCAATGATGACGGCTATCATCAGGATTACCAGGATTAATGCCACACCGCGATTGTTTGACAGGACCTTTCTCATGGTTTTTCCACCATTGGCAGGAACACCTTCGTCATGAACCGGTACGGATTCTCAGCGTCATCGGGATTCGTAAACTCCAGATGTATCGCGATTATCGAGGGAATTTTGTTCTTGTGCGGTTCGAGCCCGGAATGCCATGAGTCATACTCTTCTCCCTTTGTGTCGTAGAAGGTATACGTTACGGAACGCAACCCTTCGCACAGGATAAATCCCTCACCCCTGAAAAGAGTATCTTCATTCTCGGCACTATCTTTAAAGACCGTGTCTTCTCTCATCAGGGTAGGACCTTCTTCACCTTCCTCCTCGATATAGTAGCCGATCTGCGCAATACCCGTAACATCTCCGTACTCGGGGTCCAGATGGGCCGATGAAAAAAAGGAAAGGTTCATAAATCGGTTGTCCGCTATTTCGAACTCTTCCGAGATAAACCTGAACGAATCATCGTACCTGCAGACGGATTCCAGATCGATTATCATACGTGCCATAGTACTGCGGGCCGAGCGATAGACGGTATTGCCGGATTGTGTGTCCTCAACAATCCCGAACGTTCCCATATAAGCGGCATATACGGTACCCATCACGATCGTCAGGATCGCTATGGCGATAAGTATTTCAACAAGGGTGAAGCCGCTTTTTTTAACCGCAATCATAACGGTTCCTCGGTGTGTCCGGGTATCTGCGTAAATGGTTTGTTACCGCCTATCTCGCATGAGAATCCAATAGGCGATACATCACCGGTACAGGACGAGCCGGTAGGCGTTATTCACTAACAGCCGGCTGTTTGTTACCGTCAGTTCAATCTTTTTCAGGTTTTCAATCTCCGTTTCGAATACAGCCAGGTTCCATCGATAATCGGGAAAATCATCACCGAAATCGCCTTCTCCGGAATGTATGTCTCCCGGCGACATCGCTTCGATGTGTGCCATCCGGGATTGGGCCAGAAGGGGAGCCGTTGTTTCAAACCGCGACCTGCCGGTCATGGATATACTCTGTGACTGTGATTGAAAAACCGCTGTGAGGGAGATTGCGAGAATGGCCATGGCCAGCATGACTTCAAGGAGCGTAAATCCCCCGGAACCATATCTGCGTGAACGCTGCGTCATCTGTGTCCAGCTGCCCATATCTCATCCTTACAATGCTCAACACCGTGTATTTTAAAAATTTCTATCATAGGGTTCCGGATTTTTCAATACGGCCATTTATCTGTTGACAAGCACATTCGTTCAGGTATTATGCAATGATAATCACGATGTTTGCATAAAGAAACAGTTCTAAAGCCACCGGAAGTGAATCATAGCGATATTGTAGAGAATGAACGAAATGTCCGGATACATTCTCTCAGAGCCCACCCTTTCAGGCTCCGGTGACTGTGTCTGGGGATCAGAATGTTTCTCCATATAGGTGTTATACGATGCCATGAAGACATTCAGAATAATTCTTCCCGGCCTCTTGGTTGCTCAGATTATAGCTACGCTTCAGGTTTACATCTCTGATATCCATCTGTCCCTGTCCCTCGATGCCATAAAGAGCGCCGGTTATTTCGCCGTTCCCAACCAGTACATAGTGTCCGGCCTCCGGGAGCTGTCCACGGCCTTCTTCGGCGGTATGTTTTTCACCTTCAGTGCGGGAGTTGGTATCTCACTCCTGGCATTTCTGGCAGCCTGGGTGTGGGATCGTATCTTCTCGCGCAACAAATTACTCCTGATTCCCTTCCTGGTATTGTGGATATGGGTGATTGCTGAGGTAAACAGCCATGGGGTATGTCTCATTGTCTCATCCTACTTTTTTGTCATACCACCCATCGTCTTCACGGTCTTCATGAGACGGATATCCGGGGAAAAAGCTCCTTTTAAAGAGGCTGCCTGTTCGATCCCCCTTTTACTCCTCGCATTGCTCTGGACGCTTCAGATGGGAACCAGCCCGTTCCAGGGTATCAGAGATGTCTATCTCCTTTCCAATTCGTTCGGTGCTAAGATAAACGATTTCTACTATGCCTATACCCTGTATCCTGCGGAGGTATTCAAGACACAGGAACAGAAGATGCTCAAAACATACAGACTGGAGAATGCTAGCGGTATTTCTTTCATGCAATCACTGGAAAGAACGCTGGAGGGTCGAGATTACCTGTATGTGGAAGGGTATGATGATGTTGACCTGACGATAAAGGATGAAGGAAACGGGACCTTGCTTTTTAAGGACAGAGGCAAAACGATTCTTACAACCAGTCTTGAGGACTTTCTTCTCAAACCGTCAGCCGTGTTACAGGAGTTTTCAGCCAAAACCGACAGGTATGCATTCTTCCGTCAGTTTACCTTTTTTTCTATTCTCATGGCTTTTCCCATACTCCTGTATATCGTAACATATACAGTGATTCATAGAATATTTCGTCTTTTTCTCGATACGAGAGACTCGGTAATTATCACCTCGATAATCTGTTTTTTCATAGGCGTGGCGTTTCTCCTCCCTCTTGTGGGCATAGGGAAGAACGTCAATACGGGTAATCTGAGCAGTGCTATGGAGTCCGGACAGTGGCGAAATCGAGTCGCTGCCCTGAAAACGATACAGCAAAAACGGCTTGATATTAGTGCGTTCGGAAACTATAGACCGATGCTCACCTCTCAATATGCGGCTGAGAGATACTGGCTTGCAGACGCTCTGGGGTACAGCAGGAAACCCGAGGCGTACAGGGACCTGCTGGTTCTTCTGGACGACCCTTCGCCCAATGTGGTCTGCAAGGCATTTGAGGCCCTGGGGAGAAGGGGGGACAGGCATGTTGTTCCGGAGATTATGAAGAGGATCGAAGCATCGGATCACTGGTATGAACAGTGGTATGCCTATAAGACCCTGAGGACCCTTGGGTGGAAGCAAACAAGATCGAAATAAAACTACTGGCAGTCATCATTGCCGCCGTTGTTCTTACGGAGGCAATAACGAGATGCATGCTTCTGATGGAAACGTATCATCCCATGATTATCATGGGGGCGGCCCGCATCACCGGGATAGTGCTGATTGTTCTGATTGTGCTCCTGTGGGGAAGGGGTATGTCGTCCATAGGGCTGTCACCTCCTGCCATAATGCCCGGGCTGAAAACGGGCCTGCTGTGGTCGGCCCTTCTGGGGGCGGTTACCCTCCTTGTTTTTGCGGGATTATTCGTAGCCGGGATCGATCCCATGTCATTGATTCGGGCCGATTTGCCGTCAGGACGTAAAGACATCCTCCTCTTTTTTGCCGTGGGAGCCGTTATAGCCCCCGTGGCGGAAGAAGTCTTTTTCCGGGGGGTGTTGTATGGGTTTTTCAGGAGATGGGGTGTAGTGGTCGCCCTTGTCATCAGCACGGTGCTGTTTGTTATGGTGCATCCCATCGGTTCCGGTGTGCCGTGGCCACAGATTGCGGGGGGCGTACTCTTTGCGGCAGCATACGAGACCGCGGGAAGCCTGGCGGCGCCTATGGTCATTCACATCCTGGGAAATCTTGCCATCTTCACCCTGTCGCTCATATCCGGCATGTCTTAAGTAGGAATCTGCCCTCTGTGTCTGAAGAACTCTATCTGTAATCGTCATACACCCTGATGCGGCTGAGGAAGGGCTCGAAGATCAGTGTGCGATGTCTGTCCTTTTTGGCAAGATGCAGTACCGTCGGCTGCACGTAGCCTTTTCTGAAGAACCGTATGTCGAACCCCCCGTCGGTGGTTTTTTCCTCCTTAAACCGGAAGATATCTTCCACTATCACTCCATCGGGGAGTTGGTAGGCACGGTTCCGTATCGTATCCAAGGCTTCAGGAGTTGCATCTGCGCTGTATGCGTAGATACGACGGTTGTCGAGATCCAGGTGCAGGATGTAATCAACCTGGTTGCGGATTGCGTCGCTGCGCAGTTCATCGCCCCTATTAACCAGATGGTTTGAAGCCGATTGTAAGCCGTCGTTGAGCAGGCTATCGCGGACCCTGGGGACGGCTATCAGCATCATCAATCCTATGAGGAGCACGACAACGGAAAGCTCTATTAAGGTAAATCCGCTGTTACTCCGTATCCCAGTTCGTAATGTCACTGTTTTTACCGTCGCCGCCCGGCTCACCGTCGGCCCCATAGGATATGATGTCGTAGTCTCCTTTTGTTCCCGGGGACAGGTAGAGGTAGTCGTTATCCCAGGGGTCTCTCGGAATCTTTCCCTTTTCAAGGTACCCGCCCTCCCGCCATTTTTTGGCGAGTTCCCCCACTTCGGGGGGCTCGACGAGCGCTTGCAGACCCTGCTCCGTGGTGGGATAGTTTCCGTTATCGAGCTTGTAGAGTTTGAGGGCCGTTTCCAGGCTTTCAATCTGTATCCGGGCTTTTGCCTGTCTCGCCTCGTCGGGTCTGCTCATGATTCTGGGCATGATCAGTCCCGCAAGGATGCCGAGAATCACTATGACAACCATCAATTCAATCAGCGTAAAACCATTGTCATTTCTTCTCATTACCGTCTTCTCCTCGCCGGTTTCCGGTGTGATTACCGTATTAATTGATTCATCTCGTAGATCGGAAGTAATATGGAAACGACTATGATGCCCACCAGGAGACCCATGATAAGGATCATAATCGGTTCCAGCATGGATGTCATGATCATGATGCCCGACTCCACCTCTGTTTCATAACTGGCGGCAATCTTGGAGAGCATCTGTTCCAATGTCCCGCTTTGTTCGCCCATGGAGATCATCTGGATCGCAAAGGGAGGAAAGAGACCGCTCTTCGAGAGGGCCGCGGACAGGCTCTGCCCCTCTTCCACATCCCTGGCCGCCTCCTCGAGTGCATCCGCTATCAGGGTATTATCCGCCACGTTCTTTGCGATGGCGAGGGCTGTCAGAAGGGGGACCCCGCTCCGTAGAAGGGTGGCGAGTGTCTGGCTCAGACGTGCCACGACCATTTTATGAATCATGGGGCCAATCAGCGGCATCCCTATCTTCATCCTGTCCCACAGATATCGTCCCTTTCGAGTTCGTTTGAACGCATAGGCAAGCCCTCCGTACAGGGCGATGGCGATCAGAAGTATGATGAGCCAGAACGATCTCAGAAAACCGCTGAAAGAGATCAGGAGGACCGTTATGCCGGGAAGGGTCTGATGCATCTCGTCAAATATATGTGTAATCTTGGGGACAATAAAGGTGGTGAGAAAAAAGAGAACGGCGCTGCCTATGAAGAACATAAAGAGCGGGTAGGCGAGAGCAGCCTTTATTTTTCCTCTGACGGCCTGCTGATTTTCGTTGAAGTCCGCCAGTCGTTCGAGGACGATATCGAGTGTTCCCGATGCCTCGCCGGCACGAATCATATTGATGTAAAAAGGGGAAAAGGTTCCGGGGTACTGGGAGGCGCTTTGTGCCAGACTGTTCCCCTCATTGACCCCTTCCTTGATCTGGGCCAGAGTTTTTTTCAGTTGCGTGTTAACGGTCTGGGAAGTGATGGCCACTAATGAGGCTACGAGGGGTATCCCGGCGCCGAGAAGCGTGGCCAGCTGCCTGGTCATAACGGATATATCACGCTGACTTACCCGCTTGAACGGATTGCCGACGGATCTTTTATACGATGTCTCCTGTCTTTCCCCTGACGATGTTTCAATCAGATCAATGGGAAACTTATTGCTCTCTCTCAATTTTTGCCGTGCTGCCAGAGTGCTCTCGGCATCAATGATACCCTTCAGCTTCTTGCCCTTGATACTCAGGGCATGATATTCATAGACAGGCATGTGAGAATAGTATTTCCCTTATCCCAGCGTTATGTGTGAATTTTCCATTCATATATCTTCCTACCATATCGGATGCCCTATTTCAATATTGCCGGAAGGGACACGATTTCGCCTCGTGGTATGTGTGTATTGATCAAAGATATGGTGCCGGCGGTGCAAAACTCATCGTCACGGCTGTGTTGCCTAAACGAAGAAACGGTTCCCCTGAGGGTATTTCCTTCTTACCAATCAGCACATATTCATTTCTTGAGGGGATCTGTTTATGCGATTGTTTCAGGTCAGAGTATCGGCATGGTGATCGGAGGATGGCGATCGATTATAGCTCACCCCGGAGTTCGGCAAATTCCCGGAGGAGTTTTTCCTCTTTTTTGCTCAGACCCGTCGGTATCTCTACTGTAACCTGAACGATCTGATCTCCTCTTCCGAATCCTCTGAGATGGGGAATCCCCTTGCCTTTCAGCCTGAATATCTTGCCGTGGGGGGTATTCCTGGGTATTTTGATCCGTTCCGTCCCCTCAAGGGTGGCAACTTCGACATTGCCGCCGAGCACGGCCCGGGTCATAGGTATGGTTATGCGGCAGATGATATCGTTGCCATCCCTTTCAAAGAATTCGTGGGATTCTATGAATATAAAGACATAGAGGTCTCCGCTGGGTCCGCCGAATTCTCCATCTTCACCCTCACCGCGGAGCCTCAGGCGTGAACCGGTTTCCACACCGGGTGGTATCTTGATCTGTAAAGATTTTCGTACCTTCGTTTTGCCCGTCCCGCGACAGGCCCTGCACGGCTTCTCTATTATCCTGCCTTCGCCGTGACACTGGGGGCAGGCGGATCTGACACTGAAGAAACCGCTTGATCTGGTTACCTGTCCTACCCCGCGGCACATCGGGCACACCACCGGCTGAGTTCCCGGAGCGGCGCCACTACCGTCGCATTCGGTACACTTTTCAAGTCGTTCTATCTCTATTTCAGGGGATGTTCCGAACGCTGCTTCCATGAACGAGATTTTCAGGTCGTACCGGAGATCGGAACCCTGTCGGGCGGCAGTTCCAGATCGTGTCCTGCCTGAGGAGAAACCAAAGACATCCTCGAATATATCGCCGAAGCTTGAGAAGATATCCTCGAAGCCTCTAAATCCCTGAAAGCCGTTCCCCTTCAGTCCCTCATGTCCGTATCTGTCGTAGATTTCCCTCTTTCTCGGGTCGGACAGAACTTCGTAAGCCTCAGCGGCCTCCTTGAATTTTTCCTCGGATGCCTTATCCCCCGGATTCCTGTCGGGATGATATTTCAAGGCCATCTTTCTATAGGCGACCTTTATCTCATCACTTGCGGCGTTGATCTCCACGCCGAGGGTTGCATAATAATCGTTCTTCATAATCTACAGCATTATAGAATGCGGATTTCCGTTCGATAGGTAAATTCACTGTTCGCAGGATGTACAAACGACAGTTTTAAGTTAGTAACTGTTTGCCGCATGTCAAGTGTGGTGCCTTACGAAAGGTCGTGTCCCGAAATACGCCTCAGGGCTTCTTTATATTTACCCTTCGTTTCGGCAATAACATGTTCCGGCAATTGGGGGGCGGGAGGTTTCTTACCCCATTGTATGGAGAGAAGATAGTCTCTCAGGAATTGCTTGTCAAAACTCTTCTGCGGTCTGCCTTCCTTAAAATCATCTTCAGGCCAGAATCTTGACGAATCAGGTGTCAGAAGTTCGTCGATCAGTATCAATTCGCCGTCGATCGTCCCAAATTCCATCTTCGTGTCGGCGATGATGATTCCGCCTTTCTGGGCGATTCCGAGCGCCCTACTGTAGATCCTCATGCTGATATCGATAATTCTGTCGGTCATATCACGACCGATCAGGTTTTCCATCTCCTCCTTTGAGATGGGCGCATCGTGTTCCCCTTCACCGGCCTTGGTTGAAGGTGTGAAGATAGGATACGGGAGTTTTGCCGATTCTTTCAACCCTCCGGGAAGGCGAATCCCCGAAACAACCCCTTCTGCACAGTAATCTTTCCAACCCGAACCGCTCAGGTATCCCCGGACAACACATTCGACTGGCAGGGCGACAGCCTTTTTGACCAGCATGCTTCTTCCTCTCAGCATGTCCCTGTAAGGACTACATTCTTCGGGAAACGCATCCACATCCGTCGAGATTACATGGTTGGGTACGATGTCTTTCATCTCGTTGAACCAGAAGGCGGACAGCTGGGTCAGAATCTTTCCCTTATCCGGAACGGGATCGGTCATGATGACATCAAAGGCCGATATCCTGTCCGTTGCGACGATAAGGAGGTTGTCTCCGACCTCGTATACATCCCGTACCTTACCCCTGCTGAAAAGTTTTAGCCCTGCGAGGTCTGTCTTGATGATAGCGTTGTTATCCACGGGTGATCTCCCTTTTTTATCCCAAGAAGGGATTGTTCTCTTTTTCGTTCTCTATGGTTGATGTTGGCGTCCTTCCGTAGTTGTGGCCAGGCAATACAACGGTGTCACCGGGAAGTGTCAACAGTTTATTCATGATTGACGCATGCATGACGTTCCATGATCCGCCCGGAAGGTCTGTCCTTCCCAGGCCCTCAACGAACAGGGTGTCGCCGGTAAAGACGTACCCGGGGGTATAGAGTGACATGCCGCCCGGCGAGTGGCCGGGAGTATGTATAACCTTGAGACTGATCTTACCGATTGTAATCAGGTCACCGTCCTGCACGGTACTGTCTGCCGGGGGAGAGGGCTTGGCGTGGAACATGCGAAGTACCATGGAAGGTGTTGAAACAAGCATGTCGGCATCGTCCTTGTGGATGATGATGTCGGCCCCCGTTAGAGCCTTCATGTCGGCGTTGCCTGAGATATGATCGACATGTCCATGGGTGTTGACGATATATTTTATGGTGATACCGTTGCTGTCGGCTTCTGATTTTATGCGTTCAATCTCTTCGGCGGGGTCGATGACCAACCCTTCTCCATTCTCCCTGTCACCCACAATATAGGCGAATACCGCCATATGGCCTACCTGCATCTGTCTTAGAAACACCTGTATCCGTCCTCTCAATTGTAATAATAAAGGTTCACTGCTATATTTTTTTCAGTGTAAAGTCAACCTATTTCGGGGAGCTCGATGATCCGTACTTCTTCCCGGTTGCCTTCGGTTTATGCTTTATGTTTTCTGTATGATATGATATTATACTTATGCCAAAAACCGATGTCATGCATGAACGTGGCCGGATAGCAGGGAGGTGATGGGATATGCTGGAACCACGACCGTATATACGGGTGAAATATATAGATGACTCATACGATTACGTTGCCGGGCTTGTGCTCGACAAGCTTATACGAGCTAACAAGATAAAACAGTTCTATCGCTATTCCGAGGAAAAGTGGGTCACTCCGGGTGTCGATCCCATACGGGGTATGGGTGGACTATACACGGGTGCAGAGAGAAGAAGAGTTTCGTAGCAGTCCGACACGACTGCCTATACGGGTTCTCCCTTCAATCCGATCTCGACGGCGACTTCGCGCATGCCGTTGATCGTATCTTCGATAAGTTCTCCTATATCAACGCCCAACATCTGGGTTCCCTTTTGAATGATTGACCGATCCACACCCGCCGCAAATGAGGTATTTTTCCATTTTTTCTTGACCGATTTCACACTCATGTCCATGACACTTCTGGAGGGCCGTATCATGGCGTTGGCTGCGACAAGGCCGGTCAATTCATCAATTGCGTACAGTGTCTTCTCCAGGGTACTTTTCGGTTCTACGTCAGAGCATATTCCCCATCCATGAGATACGACAGCACGGATATATTCATCCGGCCAGTTATGCTCTTCAAGGATTTTTTGTGTCATGGTGCAATGCTGATCGGGGAAGCGTTCATAATCGAGATCATGAACGAGGCCGATAATACCCCATTTTTCTTCATCCTCACCATGTTTCCGTGCGCAGTAGCGCATAACTCCTTCAACCGAATAGGCGTGTCTGCGGAGACTGTCGGTTTCATTATATTCATGCAGAAGTGCGAGGGCCTCGTCACGGGTGGGTATATTTTTGGTCACAATTTATCTCCCTTCCTCTTTAATATGACTCCGAAAAAGCCGTCGGTGCCGTGTCGGTGAGGAAATGTTCTGAACATTCCGTACCGGTCAACCATGTCGGCAGCGAAGGCGGTCTGACCGGTAGATTCGAAATCAGGGTGGATGGCCAGAAATTCTCTTACCACCTCTTCATTCTCAATGGATGAAACAGTGCAGGTACTGTACACCATGCTTCCCCCTTTCTTCAAGTACGGGACGGATCGATTCAGTATTTCTTTCTGGAGTTGAGAATTTTTTTTCATGTCTTCCGGCGTGGTGTTCCATTTGATCTCAGGGTGCCTTCTCACTGTCCCCATGCCTGAGCAGGGTGCATCAACGAGGATCTTGTCGAACTTGCCGATAAAATCATTGGGTGGATTTTGGGTTGCATCCTGGACGATTGGTTCGATGATTGTTGCCCCCAATCTGTTCGACAGATTCTGTGATTCTTCGACTTTTCGACGGTTGATATCCATCGCCACTATCCTGCCCCTGTTGTGCATCAATGCGGCCATGTGTGTCGTCTTTACCCCTGCGCCGGCGCATACATCCAGCACCGTTTCTCCCGGTTTTGGATCCAGCAGGAAGGATATCAGCTGGGAAGCTTCATCCTGCATCTGCATGTATCCCTCTTCGTACAGGTCCGTCGTGCCGATAAATTCGGTCAGGCCGGAGATCACAATGCCGTGGGGTGAATATCGGGTGGGAGTCGCGCCGCAGCCGCGATCTTCCAGCATCCCAATCAGATCGGATCGGGTGGTCTTCAGCGTGTTTGACCGTATAGTGAGGGGAGGTATTGCATTGTTGCTCTTACAGAGGGCGCGAGTGTCTTCGACACCATGCTCTCTCGCCCACATCTCCACCATCCACAGCGGATGCGAATGCAATACGGATATATGGAAAAGCGGGTTGTTATCAAAAAGAGGGTACGATATCTCGTCCATTCTTCTCATCGCGTTTCGGAGGATGGCATTCACCAGATTAGAACGTCCCGGATACAGCTTCTTCGTCATCTTGACAGCTTCGTTTGTTGCGGCATACTCCGGAATCCGGTCGGCAAAGAGTAGCTGATAAATCGCTACTCGCAGGATATTGCGAATCCCCACCTCCATGGATTCAAAGTCACCCGTGTACAAGGCGCGGATAATCCAATCCAGTCGGTTTCTGAAGCGGAGAGTTCCGTATACAAGCTGGGTCAAAAGCCCCCTGTCTTGAGTATTGGCAAGGATATTCCTTGAAAGGTATGTGTCCAGCAGAGGCTGTGCGAAGGCCCTTTCCGTTTCTATCCTGTTCAGAATCTGAACGGAAAGACTGCGGGGAGTGTTCTTTGTTGAGTTCGAAATCTTTACGGATCTCCTATTCAAGCATATCATCAGGCAAGAGACGATACCCTCTCATGAAATCTTCGATAAACATCCGTTTTTTACCTTCAAGCTGCACATCTTTGAGGTACACATGTCCGTCCCTTGTGGCTACCTGCAAACCTGCCTCCATCAGCTTGCCCGGCGTTCCCGGCTCTTTTTCGCCCGAAGACTTCTCTTTTCCTGCCACGGCATAGAATATCTTCAATTTCTTGTCCCTGAGAAATGAATATGCTCCCGGCCGCGACGATAGGCCCCTGATGAGATTGACGATCTTTTCCGAATCGTCATTCCAATCGATGTGTCCGGCCCCGGGGACAAGGCGGGGTGCAAAGGTGGCAAGGGAATTGTCCTGCCGGACTCTCACAAGCGTGCCATTGATCGCGCTTTCCACGACCCCGATAAGGAGCCTGGCGCCGACTATGGACAATCTTGCATGGAGATCGTCGAATGTTTCATCGGCAGCAATATCCGTCTTTTCCTGTAACAGGATATCTCCCGAATCCACCCCCTCATCCATCAGCATGATGGTAACGCCCGTCTCCCGATCTCCGTTTATAATGGCCCAGTTCATGGGAGCGGCGCCTCTATACTGCGGGAGTAGGGAAGGATGTACGTTGAGGCACCCAAATCGGGGAAATCTGATGATTTCCTCCGGGAGTATCTGACCGAAGGCGACAAGGGTTACCATGTCGGGAGATATCTTCCCGAATATATCCAGGAAATCCCTGTCGCGGACACGATCGGGTTGATAGACGGGTATCCCCAACTCCAAGGCGCACACCTTGACCGGTGGTGCGATATATTGTCTCCCTCTGCCCTTCGGTTTGTCCGGCTGTGTGACGACCCCCACAATATTATAACCATTGTCCACCAGAGCCTTCAGCGACGGGACGGCAAATTCGGGGGTTCCCATAAAGAGTATCTTTGGTTTCATGACAGGTACCTTCTT
>Ga0116164_10000130_pt1 | contig 72839 bp, 59 predicted proteins | sample AD_UKC109_MetaG_FD_89888 | JGI IMG/M metagenome (GOLD analysis project Ga0116164, IMG submission 89888) | Active sludge microbial communities of municipal wastewater-treating anaerobic digesters from Hong Kong - AD_UKC109_MetaG | ecosystem: Engineered > Bioreactor > Anaerobic > Digestate... | reverse complement strand
TTGCTGATGCCGGCCATTTCCCTGAGGCCGTTATCGGAGGCTTTTACTTCGGCAACCGGAATATCATCACTGTGTATGGTATCTATATAAGATACCTTTCCGATACCACCTGAGGATGATTTCAGTGATGCCAGATTTTCGCCGGTATTAAAACCTGCGGCAGAAATTATACCGGCACCTGTTATATAGACTTTTCGCGACACTATGCTGAGAAAGAAATATCAACCGGGAGAACCCTCAGGAAAACGTTGTTCCTTTTTAGTCTTTTTTGTTTTCTGTAATAAAAGCGGCCATCGATTTTACTGAATGAAGGATCTTCTTGCCTTCTTCAGCAGTGTTTATTTTAAGACCGTATTTTTTTTCCAGCAGAACTGTCAGTTCCAGTGCATCGATGGAGTCTAGCCCCAGTCCGTCGACAAATAAGGGTGCCTCTGCATCAATATCTTCCGGCTTCATTTCCGACAGATTAAGCGCTGTAATTATTTCTTCCTTGAGATTTTGAATAAGCTCTTCCATAAATTATCTCCTCTTAAATATTGATTCTGCAACTGAAGGCTCAAAATTAGCAATTCCCTCCACAGTTTCTTTTCTTTTTTCGATTAAAAAAAGTACCGAATTGTAGTCGTTGCCTAAAATCTCTGTCCAGCCTGCAAGGCAGCATTCAACTATGTCACAGTAAAATAGTTGAGATATATAGCTGACCATAAAAGCGGCATTGAAATCTTTCATAACGAAAAAGTTTCCTTCACCTGTTATTTTGTGTCTTATACAAATTTCCCCGATGACGACATTCGGGAGGGTGTATACGAAAACGGAAGGGCTGGGAAAATAATCCGACCTGTCGGAGATGGCCTTCTGATGATTTCTGTCGGTGTCAAGTGAAGAGGAAGAATTCATCAGGATTATTCCTGTCTGGCTTCCTTCATACCGTCCGCTCACATTTTTTTTGCCTAATAGAATCTCTGTTGTCAGAAAACCAAGCCGTGAGAGGTTGTCCATTTTATGGAATTTCGGATAGTTTACGCTGAAATGCCGGTATACTCCTGTAGAAAACTCACTGAAAAGATGTTCACTTCCCCTGTAAAGCTGTTCACTATCAAGTTCTACAGCATTATCGCGTATGCAACAATATCCTGTTATTACTAATTGTTCATTCATTGCACCGAAAATGATGTTACAGCGTTGCAGCCTCCGAAGCCTGAGGCAATTTTAAGGCATTTGCCGGTACTCACCTTTATGGATGACCGTGTTATGTTCAGAGGATTGGTCACTCCCATTTCGGTGAATCCCAGAGTGGCAGGCACAACTCCGTTTATCAGAGACCATATGCTCATTATTGATTCCAGAACCCCTGCTGCTCCAAGAGTATGTCCCCAGTAACCTTTCAGGCTGTTGACAGGTATATCCTGCATTCCGGCCCTGGTTATTGCTATCGATTCCATCTCATCGTTATAGGGTGTGGCGGTCCCATGTGCTGAAATAAAGCCCGGATAATCCGGTTCCCTGTCCGTTAATTTACTGATTGCCAGGTATAATCCTTCGCCAGTCCGGGAAGGACCTGAAATATGGTTTGCATCGTTAGTTGAAAATCCATGTCCCACGGTTACAGGTCTTTTTTCTGAATCATCCTTACTGACTGACAGAATCATGGTTCCCGACCCTTCTCCCAGCGAAAGACCGTCCCTCGATTTGTCAAATGGCCTGCAGGGACCTGTGCTGAGCGATTTGAACGAACTGAAGCCTGAATAGACGAATTCAGTAATGATGTCGGTGCCGTTTATGATCACATGGTCGTAAAAGCCTCCCCTGATCAGTCTTGAACCTGTAATAATGGCCTGAATGCCTGAAATGCATGCGTGGGAGACTACTATGGGCTCGTTAAGGAAACCAAAATGTTTCTGAATTTTTTGTGCAGTATGCCAGAGGTAAACATCTGTTGGCTGCGCCTGCCCTCCCGGCTTGCTTCCAAGAAGGTCGATGTTCCCTTTGGTTGTGGATAGTATAAAAAGAGTTCGGTTTCCGTGAATGCCGATGCCTGTGTTTTTAATTACATCGTTTATCGAAAGGACAGCCATCTTCTCAAAGCGTGAGTAATCCACGGGATTGCCGAGGACTGAAAAATTTTCATCAAGAGATACAGTGTCAATAAGTGAAGCGTGGAATGGTTCAGGTGAGATTGCAGGATCTTCATGCAGGCGGATTCCTGTTATGCCTGAAAGGATCGATTTTGCATTCTCCCCGGTGGTGAATCCGAGTGGGGTAATTATATTACAGGCCGATACGTATATGTCTGTCACTGTTAATACCGGTTAATTAAAAAACGCCGGACATAAGTCCGTTTTTTTTCTTCCAGTCGATGAAGAAGTGAGGAAATGCGAGAAGGAGTTCGTGGTTAAGGTTAAGAAAGACCTGGGTGCTTGATCCTGTGGCTGCAAGCTCTCCTGTTTCATTATTCAGGATACGGTATTGGTACATAATCTTTGCAGCATCGGTATCAACGAATTTTGTTTCAACAATTGCCGTATCTCCATACCTGAGCGGTCTTTTATAATCGCAGTTAATTTTTACGACAGGGATGAGTATTCCCCGGTTGTAAAAGTCCAGATAATTGATATTATGAATGTTGCCGAAGTCTTCACGGCCATCCTCGAAATATCTAATATACTGTCCGTGCCAAACCACGCCCATCGAATCAACGTCACTGAAGCGAACACGGACCAGGGTCCTGGTCATTAGATCCATAAAATAATTTCCTCTTTTCCTTTTATAACTACAGTAATCCTATGTGAAAAGAAATGCAATCACTCCGTGAAGCAGCGCGAAGACTCCGAGTGTATAACCCAGGAATCTGTGAGCTTTGTAGGAGACCTTTACAATCTTCATTCCGCCAAGGATCTGTATCAAAACAAGAAGAAAATTAATTATGCCCAGGGGCAGTATCAGATCGTACATAGTATGGATTTTTATTCAATTTTCAGTTCTATGGTTTTGGCTCCGGTGCTGCCGTGCAGGTTACAGTGACCCTGTACTTCCACTACTCCGTTTTCAACAACTTTCATCTTGTACTGAAGAGTGAAATTGTCATCAGATGGCAGGCTGGTTTTCGTATATTCCCAGCGTTTAACCTCCTTGCCGTTAAATTTGACAGTAACCCAGTCGGTGTAGTGCATCTTGCTGTTTCCCTTGTGTGTGACACTTATGGTTATCGTCACTTCTGTCCCTTTGGGGACCAGAGTTGCAGATGATTTGACACTAACTGTGGTTTTGTTTGCAAACAAGTTTAGCGAAGCGAAAAAGAAAAGTACCGGCACTAAAAAAAATAACTTTTTCATCTTTCGTAGTTTTTAGTTTATACTCTTATGTATGCCGTCAGGTTCAGCACCACGTTCAGCAAAAATACTAATTTGATTGACATTATACCCATAATCAGCACTATTTAGGACTGCCTTTTAAAGAGGTCTATCTTCTGTCGATCAGCCTGACCGGTTTTCTGCTCATGCCCGGGTACATCAGCTTGTTGATATAGTCGGTCGTTTCGAAAGAAACTGAAGGAGCTACCCTTAGTTTTGCCCTGAAATGATCTTTGATCTTTTTTTCGAAACTTTCTGAAGGGTTACCTGTACCTATTCTTATAAGTATCTCGTCGGTGCCTATGGTATTGGTGTATAATTCCACAATATAGTTGGTAACACCATCAATATTTTCAAGAATGTCGTAAAGTGAAGGAGGATAAAGAGTTGTGCCTTTATATTTGATCATCTGGTTTTTACGGCCTATAACGGGTCCTACCCTCATTGTGTTTCTCCCGCATTTACAGGGTTCAAAGTGCCCGTGACAAATATCTCCGGTTTTAAATCTCAGCAGCGGCATCGCCTCTACGCCAAGAGATGTGATGGTAAGTTCACCGGCTTCACCTTCAGCAACAGGCTTGTCGTTGTCATCGAGGAACTCCACGATGAGAAGCTCGGGATGATGGTGCCCGCCCACACCGTAACCGCATTCGGTGAACGATGCGGCCATCTCCGTTGAAGCATAGGTGGAATAAAGTTTCATTTCAGGCCATCGCTCGCTGATCTTTCTTCCAAGAGTGTTAAGTGTGAAATCTGTGTTCCGGAGGGAGTCTCCTATGCATACTGCTCTTTTTACACTCGAAGCATGATGGTCTATACCGTTCTTTTCGGCATAGTCTATAATGTTAAGCAGAAATGACGGCACCGCAATAAGTGTTGTCGGAGAGAACCTGTTAATAGTATCCCACTGAAGTTCGGGAATTCCGTTGCCAACCCTTACCATTGCAGCCCTGAGCCTTCTGGATCCCAGAAAATAAGCCATACCTGCCATGAATCTGCGGTCGATTGTGGTCATCAGCTGAAAGATGTCATGCCTTGTGCAACCTGCACATCTGAAACCCAGATATTCGTTCCAGGCAAGCCGCTGAAGGTCTTTTTCTGTAAGTGCATATATTACCGGATCACCGGATGTTCCCGATGTGGTCAGGTAATCTATGATCCTGTCCCGTTTAACACAGATGAAATCATATGATCGTTCCTGCAGATCCTCCTTGCGGGTGGGCGGAATATGAACAAGGTCGGCTGTACTTTTTATCTTTCCGGTCTTAATGCCGTTTTTACTGAAGTGTTCGCGGTAAAACAATGAATTTGTTTCAATGTAGCTGAGCATTTCCTTCAGAGCACTGTTCTGATAACTGTTTATCTCCTTAATGCTGAGATTCTCTAACCTTTTATTTGCCATCTGCAGATTTTTTTTGCGATTCCTGCAACAGTCCCTCAAGTTTTTCCCTGACATTGTTTCCCGGTATCTCCCTTGTAAGAGCTGTCTGATAATAGTTATATGCTTTTGTGTATTCTTCCATCTCAAACCAGTAATCTCCCAGATCTGACCATACTGAATACAGTTTCGGATTTGTTGACGTGTAAGTCTCTTCAAAAGATTCCGGAAGAGTCTGCTTTTCTCTTTCTTTATCAGCCAGTTCCCTGCTCATCTCCCGGTGCCGGATGAAATTTGCATATTCGCGTGTCAGAAGGAAAGTATCCTCAGGTACAGTCATATCAGGTTCGTAGATTTCATGGTTTTGAAGGATATCGCCGGGAGCAAGACGGAAGATGCTGTCGAGGTTATAGGCGACAAATTTTCCCAGCTGGTAAGGCTCTGTAGATATCCATGCGATCCTGTCATCTGGTTTAAACACAACCGAATGATGGGCAATGAGCTGGTTGATTGCCATTGGATTGCCCAGTCCGGGATCAGTATCTCCCGGCCCCAGCCTGTCACGCAGTATTGATACAGCATCTGCCACGTCAATTGCCTGATCGCGGCCGAGCAGTTCATTCATCCTTTCGAAACGGTACCTGCTGTCGGAGCCGCTGATGGTATTTATGTTTCTTTTATCGTTGCTGAAAGCCTCTCCCTGGAAATGGTTTGCACATACCACTTTGTTGCCGGGAGGAGAGAAGAGCGCAGTCTTATGTGGGGATTTTTCAATTATAGAAGATCTTCCATCTGCTGCCGAGCCTATCAGAATGGATTCGGAAACAAACATTTTTCTCCGGTCTGCAATTTCAAATGCTTCATCGACAGAGGAAGCATACTGAAGAATTTCCCTTGCAACTATTGAAACGGGTGTTGATGCCTTTAACGGGATAGAGGAGCCGGACGCGTTGATGGTCACCGTCAGCCCGGTTTCATTCATCCCTGACACAACACCGGTCATGCCTGCCCAGCTTATCATCATGAACTTATGGCCTTTGTCAGGATTATAGAAACAGACAATTTTATTTTCAGCGAACCTGCTGCCTGCATAGAAATCAAAGTTACGTGCCACCAGCAGCGATGTATCCGCACTGGCACCATTCCATACCGAAAAGGATGTACACCCCACCAGCCTCAGGTTCTGAAGTGCATGGCCTATGTCGTGGGCAGCATGATAGTTAAGTTGTCTCTGGTAGCCTGAGCCTATAAAATTGAACCTGGGTGAGCAGGAAAACGACAGGCCATAGATCTCAGTCCTGTATTCTTCAGGTATGCTTTTATCGAGGTCCCTGTTGAACCAGGCAAGGAAATACTTCAGGAAACGCAGGTAATTGTCTGAAGGGACAAGTTCCCTGATCTGGTCGAAGAAGGCTTCCTCCTGGTAAAGAATGAGCTCTTCGGTAAGCTTCCCGAAAGCGACACCTCTTTCGAACGCGTCTCCTTCCACATACATTTCCCAGAGGCCGCTTTCACTCTTTCTGAGCCAGTTATTGCCGACAAGGTAAAGATCCTTAGCGGCCCTGATACGTTCATTATCCAGCGCTGATTTATCATCAACGGAAGGAGGATGATCAACAGCGACAATAAGCATCCATAGAACAAAGAAAGCAAAGAGTGCCACGATACCTGTAAGTATCCATCCTGTTATTTTAAGAGCTTTCTTCATACATCACGCCTTTTTCATTTTGTCTACGATATAAGCGGTTCCCAGAATTTCACCGCAGGTAAGAACCGAACCCAGGGTGACACCCAGAACACCATGGACGTTGATATTCTGACCTGTCAGGAAGAGATTTGGCACCCTTGTACGTGGCATTACCATGGTGCGAAGAGGCTGATTGTAATCTTTTTGCATTCCGTATATGGACCCGGTGGGTGATCCGATGTAATCGCGGTAGGTGAGGGGAGTGGAGGTGTGGAAATGCTGGGTCATACTCCTTATTCCGGGGAATTCAGTCTCAAGAGCGTCGAACAGCCGTTCTGCTTTCCGCAGCTTGAACTCGTTATATTCATCCCCTCTCCGTCCGGTGATCGTATCCCTCCATTGCGACACTTCATCAAGGTTCATGTATGTATTTACAATAACCGCTCCTGCATGCCCTTCACCGTCCGATGAAGGTGTGAAATGCATCATATAGCCACCCGGCCACTTCTCCTCCCTGCACGATCGCGCATTCCAGACATCTTCAGTTCTGAATACATAAAAATTTCTGTTTATATAGGGGAAGCGGCTCTTTTTCATTGACATATACAGAGTGAATACACCATTAGTCTCGCCGATGCTTTCTATACGACTTCTGTATGCCGGCTTGAAGGCAGAGTCGCCGGCTATCTTCAGAAGTGAGGAAGGATGTATTCCGGAGATGAACAGTTTTCCCTCGATGATTTCCGAATTGTTAATTTCCACTGCCGCAAGTGAACCTGATCTGAAGATGAGTTTTGTCGCTTCTGCTTTTGTGATGATCGTGCCTCCTCCCGATTTTATGCTTCCTGCGAGCAGGTCTGCTATCTGTGAACCTCCGTCGATGAACCGGTATGCACTGTTGATGAATGAAGCATGAATTATCATCGGGATATACAGGGGTGTTTTCTCTTTAACTCCCGAATACAGAGGCGACAGGCCCAGTAAAACATTTCTCAGGACAGGATCGGAAGTTATTGACCTGAGGAAGTCATCCATAGATGTACTGAAATAATCAAAATAAGATGTCTGTCGTTCTTTTTGTACACCGGGATTAAAGATATCCGCTGATTTGCCAATTTCCCTGAGTTTTAATATGTATTTCTCCAGGCCTTCCTTTTCACGTGGAAAATATTGAAGCATGGTTTCCCTGAACAGGTCGTAACCCATACTGAACTTGTACTCCCTTTTCCCGTACCTTATTACATCATAACCGTCTTCCTCCATTCTTTTAAGCTTCAGTCTTCCTGAGAGTCCGAAATACCTGAAATATCTCTCAAGTATCTGATCATGGTCCATGCTTCCGATGTAGTGCATGCCCGTATCAAAGATTGTCCCTCTCCGTCTGAAGGTCTGAAGGCAGCCCCCCAGCTGACTGTTTTTTTCGATGATGCATACATTATAACCTTCCCTGCTCAGGATGAACCCGCACTGCAACCCTCCCAGTCCGCTTCCTATTATGACTGCATCATACTTCATCAGAAATCAGTTAATGTGTTTATGAATTTTTTATCTTTCTTATCAGTTTGTTGATATCAGTTATCTCTCCTGCTGTCAGGACTGCGCTGATAGTCACTCCCAGTATGCCGTGAAAGTTTATGTTCTGTCCTGTAAGAAAAAGGTTCGGGATCTTTGTTCTTGGTAGTACTATTGACTCCATCGGCTTGTTGAAATCCTTCATAAGCCCGAAAGCCGATCCAGACCTGGTCCCCGTATAGTCTCTCCACGTAAGCGGTGTGGATGTATAAAAAGTATCGACACAGCTTCTTATTCCCGGAAAGTGTCTTTCCAGATCGTTGAGAAGAATTTCGCCTTTATTCCTTTTAAAATCCAGATACCTGTCACCTCTTCTGCCTGTTATTGTACTCTTCCATTCCGAGACTTCATCGTAGCTCATATATGTTATCACTGATGCTGATTCTGCGTAATCCCCTGAACGTGAAGTTGCCGTCGGCATAAAAAGATATCCCTGGGGCCATTTGCTGACATCGTACTCCCCTGCAATCCATACATTATCCTGGTTGTAATGATAGAAATTATAATTAAGGCAGGGGAAAGAGTCTTTTTTGAACACGATGTAAAGTGTGAACATCCCGATTGTATCAGTAAGTGATGACATTCGCTGTGCAAATGCGCCTGAGGGCTTGAAATAGTCAGTCATACTGAGAAGCTGATCCGGATGCGTGTTTGAAATAAAGAATTCAGCTTCGATTTCTTCGCCGTTTTCAAGAATAACCGTTTTAACTCTGTTATTCCCTGTAGTCAGCTTAACTGCCCTGGTTTTCTTAATAATAGTACCTCCTGCGGCTGTAATGTTATTTGCCAGGATACTGATCATCCTGTTACTCCCGTCAACAATTCTCCATGCACTTTCAACAAATGAATTGCTTATCAGGGCATGGATCATAAGGGGGGTTTTTGACGCATCACCTGAATACATAAGGTTGTTGCCTGCCACCACATTGCAGAGCCTGGGATTTTTAATTACCGATTTCAGATATGCGGCCGCACCAACACCAAGCGATTCACAACCCATAATACTGAAGGGTTTATCCGACAGGTTGTACAAAGATATCGATGCACAGATCCCCTGTATATCTTTGAGATATCTTTCCAGGCTTTGTTTTTCTCCGGGGAAAAACTTCCTGAGCTGTTCAATGTAATTGTTATGTCCGATCGCAAGGGGATACTTTCCATCGGGGAAGCTGATTATGTCAAATCCGTCTTCGTCAAGTCTTCTGAAACTGACATTTTCGCTTATGCCGAAATATCTGAAGTACTGATTCAGGATCTGACCGCTGTCGAAACTCTCTATATAATTCAGCCCTGTGTTGAAAACACATCCTTTTCTTCTGAATGACTGCAGTGAACCTCCCAGCCTGCTGTTCTTCTCGATGAGGCACACGCTGTATCCTTCCCTGCCAAGAATATTTGCACAAAGAAGACCTCCGAGTCCACTTCCTATAATTACAATATCAAATTTCATTTTGTTCAGATCGGAGGGTAAAGATCGTTAAAGTTATTAAAAATGAACATGACCTTCAGTCCTGAATTATTAAAAATTGCTCATACAATAAATTGTAATTTGCACCAGATGCTATCTGAAGTATGAATTGATTAATCGATAAATACTCTTATTTTTGCTGAAAAGAGTTCTGATGTTCAGGGAAGAAGATTTTGAGGATGTTCGTCCATACTCTGACAGCGAGATAAACCCGGCCCTGCTGCGGATTACTTCAAATCCTGTTTTTGACAGGATACTTGAATTTCTTTTTTCAGGACAGGATCATGAAAAGATCAGGAATGCGCTGAGATCCACACATAGTGCAACGGATTTCCAGAAGAAATTCATGTATCCGCTTGTTGGTTCGATATTACAGAAAACATCCGACGGACTTTTTTCTGAAGGTTTTGACAGGATTACACCCGGTACACCTTATCTTTTTGTTGCAAATCACCGTGATATTGTTCTTGATTCGGCCATCTTACAGGTGCTTCTGTTCGATCACGGTCATGAGACAAGCGAGATCACATTTGGCAGCAACCTGATGATAAACCAGTTTGTGATAGATCTGGGGAAGGTTAACAGGATGTTTAAAGTTGAGAGAGGCGGGAATAAGGCAGAACTTCTTAATAATTCGCGTAAACTGTCGGCATACATAAGGTATACCATAACCGGCAAGCGTACTTCGATATGGATAGCACAGAGACCCGGAAGGACAAAGAACGGTAACGACCGGACAGAGGCAGGTCTTTTAAAAATGTTCAATATGAGCGGTTCAGGCGATTTTAAGGATTCCATCAGTGAACTGAATATCGTCCCGCTTGCGATATCATATGAATATGAACCCTGTTGTGCTTTAAAGGTGAGGGAGACCATGATGACATTGCAGCAGGGATCGTATCAGAAAAAACCCGACGAAGATCTTGTCAGTATCATCACTGGGATCACTCAACCCAAAGGACGGATAGCTATGACGGTCGGGCAGCCTTTAAATCTGATGCTGGACACTATCGACGACAATGAAACCCTCAATAACAAGCTAAGCATGCTTGCAGGACTTACGGATGCCGAGATTTACAGAAATTTCAAACTCTGGCCGGGTAACTACATTGCCTTCGACATGCTTAATGATAATGATGCCTTCGGCTCATATTACACCAATGCCGACAAGCAGAGATTTCATGACTATATGGAAAATGAAATCAGGGGACTTGAAGGCAACCCTGAAACAATTAAGAAACTGTTTCTTGGTATTTATGCAAATCCCCTGATCAATGCAAAGGGCGGGTTTTCCGGCCAGCCTATTTCTTCTGTTTAACTATGAATGAAGCCAGCGACTTCCCAAGCTTGGCATATGATTCCTGAATCCTCACACCTGTATCGAAATCATAGCCCATGGCATCCATGCCCGGACACTTTTCCATCTTCAGGACGGCAACCTCCTCACCTGATGCACGGTCCTTAAACGTTACAATGGCATCGATGTAGGCGGGTCTTCTCATCACACCAACATTAAAGCCTGGTTCGGTGAAAATGGTATGTACATTAAGTTCGTACTTTGCATCTGTTGCAGAATTAAAGGCTGATGTACCTACTTTTTCTCCGTACTTATTGAAGAGTTCTTCAAATTTCGGTTCGAAACGTCTTTCACGGTCGCCAATCCATGATTCGAGCCACTTGTCACCTTTACCGGCCTCATCTTTATTATAATCAGCAACTTTCTGGGCAGTATAATCTTCTTCTTTATCAAACTTGCCCACGGCCATACCGCTATAGTCGAAAGTTACAAGCATTTTTTCTCCTTTTACCGGTAATACTGATCCTTTCTGGATAGTAATCTTCTGTCCGTTCAGGATCATTCCCGCAGACAATACCGTAATCATTAAAGCAATAAATAGTTTCTTCATAGGTTAAGTGGTTTAAATTATAATCGAAATTAATAAACAACACTCATAAAAAAAAATTTTTGTTTGCTTAAGCATCCTCCTTGAATACCTTTGTATAATTCAGCTGAAAAAGTAAAAAAGTGCCGCTATTCTCTTTGCGATACCGATGGGGACTGTGTCTGATACATGTTTATCTTTTTACGGCTTTGTTTTTGCCTGTCGCATCAGGTCAGAAAATTGTAACAGGTAAGGTTTCAGATGCTGAAACATTTGAACCGGTAGTATTTGCAAATGTTGTATATAAGGGTTCTTCAGTAGGTGTCAGGACCGATTTTGACGGCAGGTTCATACTCACCGCCAATGCAGCTTTCGATTCCGTAGTTGTTTCATTTATCGGTTACGAGACAAAAATTATCGCTGTGGAGCCGGGTGACACCCAGAATCTTGTTATTCATCTTTGGCCCGCATTGTATACACTGCAGGAGGTCAGAATAAGGCCCGGGGAGAATCCTGCACATAAGCTTCTGAGAAAAGTATGGGAAAAGCGTGATGATAACGGGATGCAAAAACTATCAGCATATTATTACAAAAATTACTCCCGTACTACATTCTATCTTCGGAAATTCGGTGACAAACCTGCCGAAGATAGAAAATACAGCCTCTTTAAAAGAGAATTTGAAAGATTTTCTGTAGGGACAGGAGAAGAGAACATACCTGCCCTGCCTTCTTACATAACAGAAGCGGTAAGCGATAATTATTATCTGAGTTCTCCATCACGAAAATATACATACATCCGGGCAACAAACTCCGACGGGATAGCATTCGGAAATACCGAAATGATTTCCCAGCTGGTGTCGAAACAGGAAGATTTTTATTTCCCTTCCAACAACGTAACCATTGCCGGCAAAAGCTTTGTCTCACCCCTTTCACGTTTCGGCCTTCTGTATTACAGGTATGAGCTGGGCGATACAATCTTTCTAGGTGACAACTACCGGTGTTTTGAATTGAGAGTGACGCCCAAAAGAGAAACCGATCCCGTTTTCAGGGGTTCCTTCTGGATACACGATTCAACTTATGCTCTGAGGAGTATCTCCGTTGAAATTGCCCGTGAGGCGGAACTTAACTTCATAAAAAGAGTTAAGATACAGTAGGATTATGAACCTTCTGAAACAGGAGCATGGTTTCCGGTTAAAACGCGTTTTATGGCTGATGCCGTCAATATTTTTGTTACAAATTACTCCGAAAAATCAGACATAGTAGTTAATGAACCAAAGGACCCAGGTTTTTTTGGTTCTGAACTAAAGATAAGTTATTCTGCAGGCGATTATAATAATGATTTCTGGGATGATAACCGTTCAGGTTCATTGGATAAAACAGACAGTCTGGCAGTCAGGAAGTTAGACTCGCTTAAGATGAACAGAAAGATGAGTATCTCAGGTAATCTTGTGGAAGCATCGATCAAAGGATATTACAATTTCGGATGGTTTGAAGCAGGTCCCTGGATCATGTTTTATAACCATAACCATCTGGAGGGAAGTCGTTTCCGGCTGGGTGGAAGAACAAACATCTCATTCAGCCCCCGCCTCATCCTTGAAGGATATCTTGCTTACGGTCTGAAAGATGCTAAATTCAAGGGATCTGTTCAGTCTGAAGTTATACTCTCAAAACAGCATTGGACCAGGTTCGGGGTCGCGTACCGCGACGACGTTGAAAACACCGGTGCTGTTGACGAATTTTTTTCAGGAAGCAGCTTCCTGACATTCGCAACCACTTTCGGAGGCTCTGACAGGATGAACAGATCGCAGGTGATGAGAAGCTGGATTGAATCGGATCTCTTCAGGGGCATGACTGCAAAAATCGTATTCACCCGCTGGCGTTTCAGTCCCGCCGCTGATGATTTGCCCGATATTTTGTGGTATCCTGATGAACTCAGAACAACTCCCTCCTCAGGTTTTATCACGGGTGAACTCGGACTGGTTCTGAATTACCGGCCAAAAGCTGTTTATGTTATTGACGGTGTCCGCCGCTTTCCGGTGAATTTCAACAAATATCCGGTTATCAGTCTTCAGTATTTCAGGGGCTTTGACGACTTTGCCGGCAGTGATTATGATTACCGGAAGGTGATTGCAGGTATAAGTCATTCCTTCCATTCAGGCGGTACAGGATCAATAGAGTATGATGTCAGTTTTTCAAAGGTTTTCGGATCCGTACCTTATCCTCTTCTACTTACTCTTCCGGGAAACCAATCGGTGTTCAGGACCAGCCGGACATACAACCTGATGAATTACGGTGAATATATCGTAGACGAAGCTCTTGAGCTATATGGTTCCTGGCACATGAACGGTCTTGTTATGAACAGGATACCTCTTTTAAAAAAATTACAATGGAGAACAGTCCTTTCCGGAAAAATTGCATTCGGCAGCTTTGATGAAAGCAGTAACGGATTCTACGATCCGGTGACCAATCCCACCGGCATTCTTACTTTCAGGGAAGGGGCAGAGAACCCTGCCGGATTCGGTGTGCTGGACTACAGAACCCCATATGCCGAGATTTCGTATGGTATTGAGAATATTTTCAGACTTTTGCGTGTCGACCTTGTACAACGTCTGACCCATAACGATAATCCCGGTGCCGATCGTTACGGAGTGAAGGTGAGCGGAGTCTTCAGGTTTTGAAGCGTAATTCGTACAGCCTGTTCGAAGTCAGTTTTGAACTTTCAGTTACTGTCACTGTCATGTTGTTCTGTTCAGCTATTCTCTCAATATTCCTGCCTGAAAAGAAAAAGAGTCTCCCTTCTGTTGCTTTGTTATATCCGAAACGTGTTGAGAAGAATTCAGTATAACGTGTTCGCAGATGACGTTTTTTCAGATCCTTGTCGGCATCCCGTATGATAATAATACCTCCGGGCCTTAGTTTCCCGATGCAGGTAGTGAGGAGTGTTTCCTGTTCTTTTTCAGGGATATAGTGAAGAACGTCGGAGAGAATGAAAGCATCAGAATCAGGATAGTTATAGCGTGTTGCATCAGCGGCCACGAAATTTATCCTGTCGTGTTTTGATATGCAGTTGCCGGCAAGTTCAATCTTGTCCTCGTCATAATCGATTCCGAGAATACGTCTTTTTTCTGAAGTGAAGGCCAGCATGTATGATATCATCCCGTAACCACAGCCTATATCAACAATATCTCCTTCGCGCGGGATCATGCCTGCGATCTTCTCGTAGTTGTTTTCAAGCATCAGTTTTATGCGGGTATACCATTCGAGGAAGGGACCTTTGTAAATATAATTCCGTACCAGTTTCCTGCTGAAGTATCGTGGAGTCTCAAGTTCTTCACTCAATTTCTGATATTCTCTCCTGAAGAAACCGAGCATGTATTTTGTACGCTGGTGATAATCTTCCCCTATGCTCAGGTCATCATGCCTGAAACGTGGAAATATTTTTAGGGTAACAGTCCCTCGCCGGAGGTGATTTTCGCCTTTGTTCATGCAGTCGCCTGCTCCGTGTACTATCACGGGTATAATGTCCAGATTTAGCTCGCCGGCAAGAAGGAAAGCACCCTTGTGAAAACGCTGTATCCTTGAGTCGGGCGAACGGGTTCCCTCCGGAAAGACAAGAATGGAATATCCATCCTCCACTTTCTTCCGGAGTTTTGCTATCAGAGGTTCATAACCCTGCGTAACCGGGTAAAAATCAAGATAGCGGATTACCAGAGCATATATCGGATTATTCCATACCCACCGGGTTGTCAGAACTATGATCCTTGGACTCAGCATAAGAAGCATGGCCAGGTCGATATGTGATGAATGGTTGGCAACGATAACCGCTGGCTTCGAGAAGTCTTCAGACCCGGTATTAATTACTTTTTTCCTGACGGTTACCATTAGTTTCCCCGACACCCTGAGCGAAGTACAGAGCGCTCTGTGCATTATCTTCTTTTTGGTTCGTCCCGGTAGCGGCAGGGGAAAAACGATGAATAGCAAAAGGTTAAGGAAGAGGCTCATAATAATCCCGCCTGCCATGGTTAAGACCGTCATGAAAAGATCGGTTATAGTCACCGGCAGCCTTCTCTTTTTTTCTTTTTTGCTTACCAGCCAGTAGAAAAGCACTGGTTCGAAGGTATATGATATCAGTACTACCGACAATAAGCCTATTATTGATATCAGGGCAATGGAATTAAGAGAGGGATGTTTTGCAAGGATCATGACTCCGGTACCTGAAATGGATATCATTACCGAAATTAGAATGCAGGTCTTATACGATAGCAGGTTTTTATTGTTGCTCTTGTATCCCTGAACCAGCCCCTGCATTATGTAGATACTGTAATCGATACCAAGTCCGGTGATAAATGAGGATATGATGATGTTGAAGATATTGAATTTCAGTCCGGTTATGCTCATCACCCCGAGTGTCCATATCCAGCTTACGAGTATGGGCACAAAAGTGATGAATCCAAGTTCGAATCTTCCGAAGGCAATTATCAGGATAACAAGGATAAGAATAAGGCTTATGTTCGCTATCAGGTTGAAATCATCTGCCAGAGTGTCTACCACATGAGTGAGCATCGATTTCCTGTCCATGATGACTATGCCGGGAATACTGCTGATTTGTTCCCCTGCTTTATCCTTATGTATTTCGGTTGTCTTTATTTCAGAGACGATGGTAGCCAATCCGTCTTTGACGCTTATATTATTGGAATAAAAGTGACTGACAAGCAGTTTGAAATCCCTGTCATCCATTAAAGTGTAACTCTTTTGAATCATCCCGGTAAATTCTCCGAAAGAACTGCTTTTAAAACCTGTTTTTGATGCTGCCCGGTTAAAGTCAGAAATGAATTTTTTCTTTCTTTTACCGGTCCAGAAGCTGTTCCATCTTTCAATCCGGCTGAGTTGCAGTGAATCTGAATAGAGCAGGGCTCCGGGGGTGCTGATTGAAGATATTATTCCCGACTTAAGCAATTCATCACCTGCCAGGACCAGTTTCTCGTTTTTCCTCAAAGCTTCCTGCAAATCCGGACCCATTGACACAGCGTATACCGAAGCAAGTTTCTGATTGTTGATCCTGTTGAGATTCTCTTCAGCCCTTGCCAGCCCGGGAGTATAATAATTCATCTTCATCATATCGCTTTCAAAGCCGACTTTGTTTGCAAAAGCCAGTGTGACAATTGTTACTATCACCATGAAGATCAGCAACTTTCTGTTCCTGTGAAAATCATACCGGGTGATCCTGTCGAGAATTCTTTCAAGGTAATTCTTTTCCTCAGTCTCGTCTTTTGGTGATCTTGTAACATCGAGGATATGAGGTATTACGATCATCGTAAAGAAAGCTGCCGTAATGATGCTTATTGCTGCAAGAATGCCCAGCTCATGGAGTGATTCGGATGAAACGAATAAAAGGCTTATGAATTCGAATGCAGTTGCAAACCCACACACAATTATGGGAAATGAAACATCTTTTATTGTGTTGATAACCGAATGCCTGTGTTTGTAATGTGTTGTAATATGCAGGGCATAGTCGACAGTTATGGCAAGTATTACAGTTCCAATGCTCAGGGAGATAATTGATATCTTGGCCTGTATAAGATAAATGACCGCCAGAGCCATTAAACCTCCGAAAACTGCTGGCAGAAAAATAAAAGGGAATAGTTTTTTCTTCTTTATTGAAAAGGTGATGATGAGTGTGAGTAGTATGATAGTAATGGTCAGGGTAAGGCGTATATCCTTCTTCAGGCGTTCGGCATTCCCTGCAGCTATAGCTGCCGAACCGAAATATTCAATACTTATTTTGTCCTGACTTCCACCGCTGATGTCGCTTATTGCCATGTCGAGCATTTTGAAGAACCTGGTATTTTCAGCAGTAGCGCTCGCAGGGTATGTAGTCGTAAGGAAGATCAGAAGGTGTCTTTTATCTCTCGAAAATATTGATCCGTCGATAAGAATATAATTGTCATCATTTGCAAAACCCGAGAATTTTCTCGTTGCCGGTGAGGTCAGTCCGACCGGATCGCGGATGATCATCTTCTTCATTGTAAAGCCGGCGGGTGAAAGAAGGGAGCTGTAGCTTCCTGAGAGTGCTTCCTGCATCTTCTCCGGAGAGGTGAGTTCCTCCAGTTCACTGTAATCAGCTTCATCAAGAAATAAAGGAAGGTTCCTGAAAACAATATCAAAAACATCATCCATGATGTCGTCCGACACCCTGAATGTGATATCGCTGATATATTTTTCGAAAGGTTCGCTCCTTAGGGTGTCGGCAAGCCGCGCGCCATAGCTGATGATCAATTCCGGGTCAGTCTGTATGGTTGTGTCTGTTGCTGAAATGTTGATGATCATTCTGTCGAGCAAACCTGATTGTTCTACTATCCAGGATACTTCAGCTTTGCTCTCGCCTTTGCCTGATATCATTTTGGTGATGTCCTCCTCAAAACTGATCTTTGATGCTATCAGTCCTGCAACCGCCATAATGACTATCACCGCAGAAAAGAAAAGAACTCTTCTCTTTTTAAAATATCCATAAAGTATCAGGAAGAAGCTTTCCATCTTATTCTAATTACCTCCTCTTTTTTTTCTGAAGATGCTGAGTAAAACAAATGCGATCAGTCCCAGCAGTATTCCCATCACCACTGACAAAACGACACTTCCGGCGAGATACTGCACCAGATTGTTTTCGAAAGATTTTACAGTAAGGTTGGTGCTGAATTTTATGTTGCTGCCCGTTCCCAGTACTATTCCACCTGTAACATAGCTCAGAAAAAGAAGCATCGGGATGTTAGGGGGAATACTGATGTTTGCGGCAACACCGGTTATAAATTTGCTGAGTCCGAATAAATGTGCCAGTCCGATTGCGAGGATAAGCTGAAAACCCCATACCGGAAGAATGCCGGTGAATATTCCGAGCGCTATTGCAAGTGCGATTTTATGGTTAGGTTCTTCTGTGAGCAGAATGTGCCTGTTAATAAATTCTCTTACGTTTTCCCTGTTAAGGTATCTGATGAAGGAAAATGGTTTAACGTATAGAATGGCAATAAGCACCAGGATGGTGTTTAATATGCTGATTCTGGCAAAGTCGGTGAAAGGCCTGAAATGACTCACTCTTTCTCCGGCCGGAGGATAATAAACTCTGATCGGAACGCTTGTGACATCGACTCTTTTCCATGCAGCTCTGACCAGTATCTCCATTTCGAATTCATATTTTCTTGTGAAGAATCTAAGATCCTTTATAAGATCGAGAGGATAGAGCCTGAAACCTGTCTGCGTGTCTTCGAGTTTTACACCTGTAAGGAACCTGAACCAGAAGTTGGAGAAACGGTTGGCAAAGCGGCTGCCTGATGAGACTTTCGCCGGGTCAAGTTGCCGGGCTCCTGCTATAAGAGCTCCCGGGAACTCCTTAGCTTTTTCGATAAAGAGATTAATATCGGAAGGGTAGTGCTGACCATCGGAATCAATTGTTATTGCGTGTGTATAGCCTCTGGCAGCTGCTGCCCTGAGACCCTGCCTAATAGCATGACCTTTGCCCCTGTTGTGAGTATATGATATCACTTCAATTCCGGTGAATTCATTAAGAACCGACATTGTAGAGTCGGTTGAACCGTCGTTCACCACGATGATATCACCGGTTATTTCGAGCACTTGCCTGATAACCCCGGCGAGCGTTATGTCGTTATTATATGTCGGAATGATAACACAGTATTTCATCCCTTATGCCCTGGTCGTTTATGATAATTATTCACCCGAAATACTGTTCAGAATGATGCAAAAATATATATTTCTGACTGCAAGATAACCAAAATTAAGGTCAAAAAAGTAGTACCTGATCAAAAGCCATGTGGTGATGATTTATTTTTTTATAATTTGCACGTTCTAAAAAATTTTATCCGGTTCATTTTAAATTTTCTTATATAATATTGAAAATGTTGTTAATAGGTGAACATGATGTTGTCCTGGAAGATTTCAGACAGATCCTCTTTGGCAACCGTAAGATCGAAATTGATCCCTTATCGCTCGAAAGAGTAAGAAATAGTTACAATTTTCTGGAGTCATTTTATGCTGATAAAATAATATATGGTATCAATACCGGGCTGGGGCCTATGGCACAGTACCGTATTGCAGATGCTGACAGGGTAGCTCTTCAATATAACGCTATCAGAAGTCATGCCTCCGGAATGGGAGAGCCCGTAAATCCTGAATATGTGCGCTCAGCCATGGTGGTCCTCTTAAATAATTTTCTTCGGGGAAACTCCGGCATTCATCCGGAGGTGCCTGAATTGCTATGCTCTATGATTAACCATAAAATCACTCCGGTTGTTCCTGAGCATGGAGGAGTTGGAGCCAGCGGCGACCTGGTTCAGCTTGCACATATCGGACTTGCACTTATTGGAGAAGGGTATGTCCATCATAATGGAGAGACAATTTCCACAGCCGGGGCCTTTGCGAAATATGATCTCAGGCCGGTATCGGTTCATATCAGAGAAGGGCTTTCCATAATAAACGGCACATGCTTCATGACCGGGATAGGGATCATCAACCTGATCCATGCCAGAAACCTTCTTTCGTGGTCGGTCAGTGCCGGTACCATTATCAACGAGCTTATGCATTCCTGCGACGACAGTTTTTCAAAGGAGCTGAACCGGGTGAAGAAGCATCCCGGACAGAATGCCATAGCGGAGTTGATGCGTATAACGCTGGCCGACAGTAAACTTATCAGGAACAGGGAAGAGCAGTTCTATAAAAACAATCATGGCAATAAACACAAACTGGACGATAAGGTACAGGAGTATTATTCCATCCGCTGTCTTCCCCAGATACTTGGTCCTGTGCTGGAGACCATCGACAATGCTGAAATGGTACTCATTAATGAGGCAAATTCATCGTGCGATAATCCGGTTGTCGACCCGGCAAATAACAATATCTATCACGGAGGAAACTTTCATGGTGATTATGTGTCGCTGGAAATGGACAAGATTAAAATGTGCATCACAAAATTGTCTCTGATAGCCGAAAGACAGATAAATTACCTGATGAATGAGAAACTTAACAATATGCTTCCCCCTTTCGTTAACCTGGGGCAACTGGGAGTCAATTTCGGCATGCAGGGAGCCCAGTTTACGGCAACTTCCACAGCTTCGGAAAATCAAACCCTTTCATTCCCATCTTATGTTCATACTATACCAAATAACAACGACAACCAGGACATTGTAAGCATGGGAACCAATTCGGCCCTTATGGCAAAGAGAGTTATTGACAACACTTTCCAGGTTCTGTCGATAGAAATGCTGAGCCTGGTTCAGGCTATAGACTATCTCGACGTGAAAAACCAACTCTCTTCCTCCAACAGAAAAATCTATGATCAGATACGCGAAAAGGTTGGAAGGTTTGAGTCAGATACCATAAAATACGTAGAATTAAAAAAAATTAAAGATTACCTTTGCAGCCGGTTTTTTGATGATATGGTTTAAGTGAATTTTAGATAATATTCCTGATGAAATATGCACTTGTAACAGGAGCTTCAAGAGGCATCGGAAGAGCAATATCGCTGCGGCTTTCAAGTCAGGGATATTATATTCTTGTAAATTACAGATCGGACGATACTGAAGCGGCACGTACCCTGGAACTGATAAACCAGTCTGGCGGTGAAGGTGAGATCATTAAATTCGACGTCTCGGATAATGCCGGGTTGGAGAATGCACTAAAAAGCTGGTCAGAAAGAAACCCGGGTCAGTATATAGAAGTACTTGTAAACAACGCAGGAATAAGAAAGGACATCCTTATGATGTGGATGGAAGATGAGCACTGGAAAGATGTCCTCAGCACAAACCTCGATGGATTCTTTTATGTTACAAGGGCTTTGCTTAAAGACATGCTCGTAAATAAATATGGAAGGATAATAAATATAGTTTCTTTATCAGGTATCAGGGGATTGCCGGGACAGGTAAACTATTCGGCAGCCAAAGCAGCCGTAATCGGAGCTACAAAAGCCCTTGCACAGGAGATAGGTAAAAAGAATGTTACCGTCAATGCCGTGGCTCCGGGTTTTATACGAACCGACATGACCAGGGATCTTAACGAAGATGAGCTTAAAAAGATGATCCCTCTTAATCGGTTCGGAACTCCCTCGGAAGTAGCCGAAGTGGTAGCATTCCTGGCATCTCCCGGCGCTTCATACGTAACCGGAGAAGTCATTTCGGTGAACGGAGGCCTGTATACCTGAATAATAAAAGCGTTGGCAGATATGAACAGGGTAGTAATTACGGGTATAGGTATTTATTCCACTATAGGTAAAAATCTTGCTGAAGTTAAAGAATCACTTCTGAATGGACGATCAGGAATTGTTCTCGACAGTGAAAGAAAGGAATATGGATTTCAGTCGGGTCTTACCGGGAAACTTGAAAGGCCTCAGCTTAAAGGGATACTTGACCGGCGTGCCAGGGTATGCATGCCTGAACATGCCGAGTTCGCCTATATGTCAACAGCAGAAGCTATTAAAGAAGCCCGGTTTACTCCTGAGTTCTTCAGGGAGAATGAGACAGGAATTATCTTCGGAAACGACAGCTCAACGCCGGCAGTGATCGATTGCGTAGATATTATACGGAAGACCAGGGATACCACCATGGTAGGATCAGGCTCTGTTTTCCAGTCAATGAACTCCTCGGTGTCAATGAACCTGTCTGTTATTTTCCAGCTTACCGGGATAAATTTCACGGTCAGCGGGGCATGTGCAAGCGGGTCGCATGCCATAGGGATGGGATTCTACATGATCAGACACGGATATCAGAATACTGTGATCTGCGGAGGAGCCCAGGAAGTAAATCTCTTCTGTGTTGGCAGCTTCGATGCTCTGGGGGCTTTTTCAAAACGCGAATCGGAACCACAGAAAGCATCCAGACCCTTTGACAAATCGCGCGACGGACTGGTGCCCAGTGGCGGAGCCGCAACAGTCATCCTCGAAAGCCTTGATTCCGCCATAAAGAGAGGAGCTCCCATACTTGCTGAAGTAACAGGTTACGGTTTTTCCTCCGACGGAATACATATCTCCGTCCCCGACGTAGACGGGCCCGCACGGGCTATAAAAATAGCACTTAAGGATGCAGGTATAAAACCGGAACAGATCGATTATATTAATGCTCACGCAACATCAACACCGCTGGGCGACCAGAATGAAGCAAAAGCCATTGATTCTGTCTTCGGCGAAAACAGGCCAATTGTCTCCTCTACCAAATCAATGACCGGGCATGAAATGTGGATGGCCGGGGCAAGTGAAGTTGTATATTCAATTATTATGATGAAGAACTCTTTCATTGCACCTAATATCAATTTCATTGAACCTGATGAATTTTCAGCAAAACTTAACATAACCCCGGTTGTTGTAAATAAAAACATTGATGTTTTTCTTTCCAATTCATTCGGCTTTGGCGGAACCAACTCCTGTTTGATAATAAAAAAGTTTAACTAACTTAGTCAGCTCAAAAACTACTCATGACCAGGGAAAACATTGAAAGAACTATTAACGGACTTTTAGTAGAAGAGTTTGAGATAGAACAGTCTGTGATCTCTCCCGATGCACATCTAAAAGATGACCTTGGCCTCGAAAGTCTTGATTTTGTCGATATAGCAGTTATTGTTCAGAAAGAGTTCGGACTGACACTGAAGGGAGAGGAGATGACCTCAATAAGAACGCTGCAAAATCTCTATGACCATATAGACAATTGTGTCAGAAAGAAATAAATTGATGTGACAACCTGGAAAGGAAAAACACGCGGAGGACTGGCAGGATATATGATTTTTGTCAGCGTCCTGAGATATTCCGGCCTTTCCGCGGCTTATTTTCTGCTCAGGTTCGTGGCATTGTACTTCTTCCTTTTCAATCCCCGGTCATTTAGAACCATCAGGGAATTCTACAGAAAGCGTTTAGGCTATAAACCTCTTCGTTCAATAACAGCAGTTTATACAAATTATTACCGCTTCGGACAGGTTCTGCTAGACAGGATAGCCCTAATGGCAGGATTCAGATCAGAATTCAGTTTCATCTTCGAGGGAGAGGAATACCTGCAAAGAATGGTGGATGAAAAAACAGGCGGACTGCTTATCAGCGGCCATACCGGTAATTTTGAAATGGCCGGATACATGCTCGAAAGGCTTAATGCAGTTGTTAATGTAATTATGTTCGACGCTGAACACCAGAATATTAAGAGTTATCTCGATACGGTTACTGAAAGAAATTTCAGGGTGATAGTCATAAAGGAAGACAACTCTCATATTTACGAGATCAACAGGGCCTTCCGTGAAAAAGAACTTGTCTGCATACATGGCGACAGATTCCTGCCTGACAGCAAGAAATTGCCTGTGCCTTTCATGGGTGAAGAAGCCTTTTTCCCTACAGGGCCCTTTTACCTGGCAATGAAGTTTAACGTACCGGTCTCCTTCGTTTTTGCAATGAAGGAGGATGCAGGTCAATACCACTTCTATGCCTCCCGGACTCAGTACTACACGCAGGAAGGATTACAGCAGAAACGAGATCTGAAAATACTTGAGATCATTAAGCAATATGCCGGCGAATTTGAAGCTGTGATCAGAAAGTATCCGGAACAATGGTTTAATTATTATGATTTCTGGGAAAAGGATGAATAGTAAAAAGATATTGCTGGTCTCTGCCAACAGGCACGCAGATCCTTATCCTGTATATCCTCTCGGGATTTCTTATCTCAGCTCTTTTCTCAGGTCAGCAAGGCCCGGATCAGAGGTAATTCTCTTCGATTTTATGACCGGCTCCTTTGAAGAATACAGTATGCTCATCAGGGAATCCCGTCCGGATTATATCGGAATTTCTTTACGTAACATCGACGATGTAAACATCTATAAAAAGGAAAGTTTTATTGCTTTCTACAAAAAGGTTATTGCCTTTACTCGCAGCAATTGTAAAAGCATCATCGTTGTAGGTGGATCCGGTTTTTCGATCTACCCTGTGCATCTGTTTGAGATACTTAAACCTGATTTCGGAATATATGGTGAAGGAGAACTGAGCCTGCTGGGGCTCATGGATACTATAGAAACAAATGGCGATTTAAGCTCTGTCGGCGGACTGGTATATTACAGGGGTGATAAAATAACCGTCAACACCAGGAATTCACATTTCAGAACGCCCCTTCTTTCATTCGATGGAACCCTTACAGATTATTACTGGCATCACAGCGGAATGTTGAATATACAGACAAAAAGGGGATGTCCTTATAACTGCATCTATTGTACCTATCCAATTATTGAAGGCCATAACGTCAGAACACTTGATCCCGGACAAATAGTTACTACCCTGAAAGATCTGAAATCGGAGAAAGGTATAGATTATGTTTTTTTTACCGATTCAATATTCAACATTTCCAACGGATTCAATTACGAACTGGCCGACAGATTAATTGAGGCAGAACTGAATATGCGATGGGGTGGCTACTTCAATTTTACAAATATCGACAGGAAACTCCTTGAGAAGATGAAGGAGGCCGGCCTTACGCATATTGAGTTCGGTACAGATTCTCTTTCGGACGAGGTACTCGAAAAATGCGGAAAACCTTTCAGGGTAGAAGAAATTATGAAGATCTGTGCGTATTGCACCGAGCTTGAAATAGATCATGCCCATTTTCTTATACTTGGCGGTTACGGAGAAACGGAAGGTACCCTGGATGAAACTTTCAGGAACTCAGGGAGGCTGGAAAGGACTGTCTTTTTCCCTTTTATCGGCATGAGGATCTATCCGGGCACCAGGCTTCATGAGATCGCCATAGCAGAGAAGATCGTCAATAAGAGTGATGTCTTGCTCGAACCTGTATATTACGTTTCAAAAGATGTTGTCATTGATACTCTTAAAGCCAGGGCAAAGGCAACCGGAAAAGCATGGATATTCCCCGACGACGACCTCGGAAATGTTATGACCAGGTTCAGGGAAAGAAATAAAAAAGGTCCTCTGTGGGAATACCTTATTAAATGAAAAATGCAATCATTAAACCTTTAAACCCCCATGCCCGTTTGCTTCATATTAAAATAACCTCAGAAATGAATCCTTCCGACTATGAAATAACAGATCTTATCCCGCAAAGAGTGCCAATGATAATGATAGATACTCTTGAATATGCAGGTGAGAAAAGTGCCGGTGGCAGTTTTTTAATCCAGGAATCAAATGTTTTTTGTCACGGGGGAATTTTTATGGAAGCGGGCATGTTAGAGTTCATAGCACAAACCGCTGCGGCTTACACAGGGTACAGGATGGTACAGGCAGGCGGAGAGGTCAAACCGGGATTTATCGGATCGGTGAAAAATGTTGTGGTACATTCCCTTCCTCAGTCAGATACTATAATAAAATCGGAGATAACGATCGACAGTGAACTGCTTGGTTACACTATAATTTCAGGAAAAGTTTTTCAGGGACCTGAGATGCTGGCAGAATGTGAGATGAGGATCAAAACCGGCAATTAAGACCTGCCTAAAATCATTTTATCAGTTTTTTTGTTGGATGCTATAAAAAATATAGCATATATTAGTATATAATTATAATATATTTATATTTGCATCATATAAGTGTATATAATTAACAAATATATTAATATAACTTTAAATTATTAAATTATGGCGTTGTACATTCCTAAGGATTATCGTCCTCAACTGGTTCCGGAAACAATGGAACAGGCTATCAAAATGTTGAAAACCGTTTTTCAGGAAGAATTGTCAAAACAGCTTAATCTCCGCAGGGTTACAGCACCACTGTTTGTGCTGGCGGGTACAGGTATAAATGACGACCTGAATGGTGTGGAACATGCTGTTTCTTTTCCTGTGAAGTCCTTAGGAGGACACCGGGCCGAGGTTGTACACTCCCTGGCCAAGTGGAAAAGGATGAAGCTGGGAGCTTACGGCATACCACCGCGTTACGGATTATACACCGACATGAACGCTATCCGCTGCGATGAGGATCTTGACAATCTCCATTCCATTTATGTCGATCAGTGGGACTGGGAGCAGACCATCACAGTGAAAGACCGCAACCTTGAATTCCTGAAGTCGACAGTGCGGAAGATATATGAAGCGATGAAACACATGGAGCAGATTGTCTATCGTGCTTATTCTCACATATATCCAATTCTACCAGATGAGATTACCTTCATACACACGGAAGATCTGCTGAAAGATTATCCCGATCTTACTTCCCGCCAGAGGGAAACCGAAGCTGCAAAGAAATATGGAGCCATCTTTCTGACAGGTATTGGAGGTCCGCTTGCACATGGTGAGATACACGACGGCCGTGCGCCAGACTATGACGACTGGACGACACCGACCACCGATGGACACAGAGGCCTCAACGGCGACATCATCTTCTGGAACCCTGTCCTTGACTCTGCAATTGAAATGTCATCGATGGGTATACGTGTCGACAGGGAATCACTGCTGGAGCAGCTAAGAATGAGAGGATGCGAGGAGCGTAAAGAACTTGACTTTCATAAATCCCTTCTGGATGGAGAATTTCCTTTATCCATAGGCGGGGGCATAGGCCAGTCACGCTTATGTATGTTCTTCCTTAGAACAGCACATATCGGTGAAGTTCAATCGTCGGTATGGCCTGATGAGATGATAGAGCTTTGCAGAAAAAATAATATCTATCTCAAATAAGTAAGAAACCTAAGGATTTTTCATGATCCTGTATTGGGGTGACTAAAAAGAAAAATCCTTTACTCGCTTCGCTCGTTTACAGGATTATTTCATGATCCTGTATTGGGGTGACTAAAAAGAAAAATCCTTCACTCGCTTCACTCGTTTACAGGATTATTTCATGATCCTGTATTGGGGTGACTAAAAAGAAAAATCCTTTACTCGCTTCGCTCGTTTACAGGATTTTGCTTTTCCCGTCTTATGCAGGCTAGCCTGCAACGCCCGGAAAAACAAAATCCTGCCGCTTTCGCAGAAGGATTTTTCATTTGTCGGGGTGGCAGGATTCGAACCTGCGACCCTCTGGTCCCAAACCAGATGCGCTAACCGGGCTGCGCTACACCCCGTATTACACTCCGAAGCTTTAGCGTAGGAGTGCGTCCGCCGAAGTTTTAACGTAGGCGGAGAGTGTCCCCCGTAGCTTTCATCAACCCCCGTAGTGTTAACGGAGGGTGTAGAAAAGACGGATTGACCGCCGCAAAAATAGAATATTTTCTGATTTTTTTTTACCTTGTGGACAACTTTATGATTTGTTTTATGGAAAGATCAGCTTTTAAAGTATTCTCAGGATTCTTGATGATAGTTACCGGATGTCTTATTTCCGGTACCCTGTACGGCCAGGTAAATGCCGGAATGGTGAAACTATCATATAATTACCCCGAAAAGCCTGTCAAGTACATTTCAAAAACCACTGTGAACCAGGTGATGGATATAAACGGTGACAAAATGGAGGTCAATGTAGAGCAAGTGCTCGGTTGTACACTCCGTTCAACAGCCAGAAATGAGAATGACCTGACAATTGAAATAAAAATTGACACCGTGTCAAGAATCATCAATGCACCAAACGGAGTACAGGGAGGTACAATAAAAGAGGTCATGGGAAAACTCTTTCAGATGAAGATCGCTCCGTCGGGTAAAGTGACAGATCTCTCCGGAGCTGAACAAATAACATTTACTGACGAGTCCGGAGCCATTACAAATGCCTCCATACTGTTCAATGACTTTTTCCCGAAATTATCAACTGTGGAAATGGTCGCGGGGCACAAATGGCTTTCGACAGATACAACAAATACAAAATCGCCTGCTATGTCAATGACGTCGATAGTTAAATCCGACAATACCTTTATGGGTCTTGATAAGGTTGGCGGGATTAACTGTGCCAGGATCGTTTCAAACCTAAGCGGAACCATGGAGATGATAAGCAGTGACCGGAACACCGGTATGGACATCAAGATGAAAGGACCTTATGAGGGGAGTGCTGAGCTGTATTTTTCAGTCGGGGATGGCTATTTCATAAAACATTCAACCAATATCACTGTAACGGGAACCATAGAAATAACTGCTTCCGAAGTCATGTCCTTCCCTCTTATATGGGAATCGAAATCGGTAAATGAAATAATTGAATAGCTGCCCGGTACAGGTTGCTGGTTTTGCACCAGGTCATTATCCTATTCCAGGACAACCAACTCCCCGTTAATCTTCGTCTCTCTGAAGTTCAAACCCTCAATCTTACCTTCCAGCCTGTTTCCGCTCTGGACGTTCGTCCATTCACAGTTGATGAGATTGATGTTAAGTACATTTGTAATGTCTTCAAATCCTGCAATATAAGCTCCGTACCGGCTGTTTTGACACTTTACATTGTCGAGATATACATTCTTCACAACCGGAGGGAAATCCCTTCTGCAGTTCTCGTTCGGTTCGTAAACAAGATTGATTTTAAGAACTGCCTCACGACACTGACCGACATTGACGTTTCTTACAAAGACGTTTTCAATTATTCCGCCCCTGCAGTTATTGGTCTTGATCCTTATGACCCTGTCGAGAGAAGGACTGTTCATCTCGCAGTCTTCCACGAAAAGATTCCTGTAACCTCCCGAGATCTCACTTCCAATCACCACGCCTCCGTGTCCGTTCTGCATACGGCAGTTACGGACGATGATATTTTCACTGGGTATATTTGCCTTACGTCCGTCATTGTTTCGACCTGATTTGATGGCTATACAGTCATCGCCGGTGTTGAAAAAACAGTTTTCAATCAAGACATTCTTGCATGATTCCGGGTCACAGCCGTCACCATTCGGTGCTCCCTGGGTATGTATGGAAACGCCTCGCACAATGATGTTTTCGCTCAGGAGAGGATGGATGGTCCAGAATGCAGGTCTTTTGAGGGTGACGTCTTCAATAAGTATGTTTTTGCACTTATAGAGATTAATAAGTTGCGGACGAAGGTTATCGTTCACAAACATCTTTCTTTGTTCCACAGGAGTGTCGCTTTCGTTCCAGATCATAAGCAGGGGCCTTCCCCTGGGTGCCTGCCCGGGGATAATGGAGAGCCTTCTCATTCCCCACCAGTTTTCACGTGATGCTCCTCCGTCGATAGTACCTTTACCTGTGATTGCAAGGTTTTCCTGGCCGTAGGCATATATCATAGGGGAGGTGTTGTAGCAATCCATACCTTCCCATCTTGTAAGAACAGCAGGATATTGTGAGGTGTCGGTTGTGAAACGGATAACAGCGCCTTCAGCAAGATGAAGGTTTACATTACTTTTTAACAAAACAGGGCCTGTATGCCACACTCCTTCAGGTATCAGCACGGTGCCACCTCCTTCGCTGCTGCACAGATCAATGGTCTTGTTGATAGCATTATGGTTGAGCGTAAGTGAATCGCCTGGTACGGCTCCGTGATCGGCGATGTTGTATTTTACATCTCTGAATGACGGAGGAACAATCTGTTCCTGAATCTGGGGATAAAGTTTTTTCCATGCTGTTTTTTCGTTGTATTCGCCGGTGGTGCAGGCAACGGAAATAAACAGTATAACTACTGCTGAAAGGAATCCTGTTCTTGCGGTCACTGATTTTTTCATAGATTGGTCTTTAAGAAATTTCTTATTTTGCACGGTAGATTTAATAACTGATTTCTGTAAAGATAACACATTCTTTTCGCGATATTATTCAAACAATTACGGCAGATAACTGTTTTAACATAAATTAGAATTAAAAACGATGAAGACTATTACATTACAGTTATTTTTCATATTCGCTTTTTTCCCGGTTTCGCTTATAGCGCAGTCCCCAGGTTTCTACGACTTCAAAGTTAAAACCCTCGAAGGCGACGACTTCGATTTTTCTTCTCTAAGAGGAAAAAAAGTCATGATTGTAAATACTGCTTCAAAATGCGGATTCACTCCTCAATATGAAGATCTTCAGCAGCTTCATGAACAGTTCGGCCAGAAACTCATAATACTTGGATTTCCTGCAAATGATTTCATGAACCAGGAACCGGGTTCGGCCGAAGAAATAAGACAGTTTTGCGACGAGAAGTACAGCGTGACCTTTACCCTTATGGAAAAGATATCAGTAAAAGGGAAAGACATGCACCCTCTTTATAAATGGCTTACTTCCAAGGAACTGAACGGTGTGATGGACTCTTCAGTAAAATGGAATTTCCAGAAATACCTTATCGATGAGAACGGCAGGCTTGTTGATGTTCTGAATCCCAAGGAAAAACCAGATTCTGAAAAGGTTATCGGGTGGCTGACAGTGAAATAATTCCTGCCGGGCAGCCCGTTGAAATCCATCAGGATTCCTGCTTCAGGATAATTTTAGGTTTGTTACCATCAAGGTAATTGTAGACCTCCTGCTGTGACCTGAAAGGCTTCTTTCCTTTCTTTACAAACTTATTCGACAATGAAGCATCTATTTTCCTGGCTTTCACATTGTCGTGCCAGTTGATGTCGAATATATTTCTGAGCTCGGTTTTTATGTTTTTGTCGAACACAGGACATGTAACCTCAATTCTGTGCTCAATATTTCTTGTCATCAGGTCGGCAGACGAAATATAATACTCCTCATTACCTCCGTTACAGAAGATCATCAGCCTGCTGTGCTCAAGGAAACGATCTACAATTCCGATTGCCTGTATGTTCTGACTCAGATCCTTTATTCCAGGTACCAGCGATATCATACCCCTGATTATAAGTTTAATACTTACTCCGGCAGTGCTTGCCTCGTAAAATTTTTCAATGATTTCCTGGTCGGCCAGGTTGTTAAGTTTGATATGAATATATGCTTTCTTTCCTGCCCTGGCATTCCTGATCTCATTATCAATGAGCAGGTTCATTTTATTCCTCATGGCAAAGGGAGAAAGAACAAGATGATAGTAATTATCTTTCCTGTAGTTTACGTTGAAAAAATTAAAAGCTTTGTATACCTCGTTGGTGATTTTCACGTTCGTTGTAAGAAGCAGATGGTCGGTATAGACATTTGCGGTTTCTTCATTGAAGTTACCGGTCCCGATAGCAGCATAGCGCTGGGTGGTATTATTTTTTACACGGGTTATCAGAAGTAGTTTTGAATGCACTTTCAGTCCGGGAACCCCGTATATAACTTTTACCCCCTCTTCGCGGAGCTTGTTTCCCCAGTGAAGGTTGGCTTCTTCATCAAATCTGGCCTGCAGTTCCACAACAGTGGTGACATGTTTACCGTTGCGGGCGGCACTCAGCAGTGCATTAATGACGCTTGAGTTACGTGCCAGCCGGTACAGTGTGATCTGTATCGAGGTTACATTAGGATCAATGGATGCCTCCCTGAGAAGATCGATGATATGTACGAATGAATGATAGGGAAAATGAAGCATAATATCCCTTTTCTTCATTGCTGACAAAATACTTTTCCCCTGCTGGATATCCTTATGAACCACCGGATTAAGCGGTTCGTAATAGAATTTTTTCTTCCCCAGGTTGGGGAATCGCATCAGGTCCTTAAGGTTATGGTATCTTTCTGCGGGAATTACAACATCGTCAGGGCCGAAATTAAGTTTTCTCGTAATTATCTTCAGAAGATCATCAGGCATCTTTCTGTCGTAGATAAACCTTACCGGTGATCCCCATCTTCTCTGACTGAGCGATCTGGCAAGCTTTTCAATGTAACTTTCGGAGATATCATCGGCAATTTCAAGCTCTGCATCTTTCGTCAGCTTGATGGTAAATGCCTGGAAATCATCAAAATCAAAAATGAAGAATATATCCTTAAGTCCAAATCGTATTATATCATCAAGATAAATTATGTATTTCCCTTCATCGTCAGGCGGCAGGACAATAAACCTGGGCAGCACATTTGTAGGTATCTCCAGCAGGGCATACCTCTTTTTTTCAGTACCCTTTTTCTGCAGAATTATTGCCAGGTAAATAGCATCGTCTGTAAGATTCGGTAACTCAGCTTCTTTTTCAATAAGATAGGGCATAAGTCTCGATCTGACCTCGCTCATGAAGTACTTCCTTATGAAATCGGCATGTTCCTGTTTCAGGTGCTTTTCTGTGATAATATGGATATTTTGTTTTTCAAGGTCTTGTATCAGTGAGTTATATATCTTTTCAAAGCGTGTATTTTGTTTCAGTACTGTTTCCTGGATTTTTTTTAATGTCGTTTTGGGATTATATCCAAGGATGTCCTTCGATTTAGGTCCGAGTTGTGATAATCTCTTTAAAGTGGCTACTCTGACCCTGAAATATTCATCGAGATTATTTGAATAGATACCCAGGAATTTCAATCTCTCAACAAGAGGTATGCATTTGTTCTCTGACTCCTGCAGTACCCTTTCGTTGAATGAAAGCCAGCTTATTTCTTTAGGGATGAATTTTTTATGCATTTTTACTTCAGGGTTTTAGAAAATATTCCACCTTTCCTGAATCAGGTTTTACTTCTGACCATTTATCAGTCTGGAACGAAAGGCACACTATGCTTGTTTTCGTCAGGAACTCGCATCCTTCACGGCTCAGTCTGTCGGGCATCTCCGTGAATGCCGGATTATGGCCGAAAAGAGTAATTTTGTCGGTGTCATTGCCGGTTTTTTCGAGGATATCCATGAGATGCCTCAGTCCTGCTCTGTCGTATAGTCCGCTGTCGAGCACTATTTTATCATGTTTCACACCAAATGCCGATGCAAATATAAGGGCGGTTTCCAGAGCTCTGAATGCCGGACTGGTTATTATCAGGCCAGGGTCCTTTTCAATCTTTTTCATTTTCAAGGCCATATCCAGGGAAATTACTTTACCCTTTGATGTAAGAGATCTCTCAAAGTCTGTTAAGCCGGGCATGAGTTCTTCAGCTCTGCCATGTCTGACAAATATGAGTTTTTTCATACGTCACCTCCTTTATTTCAGAAATTCAACTCAGTTACCAAAGCATGTTCCCAGTTTTCGTGCCTGCAGTACCAGGGGGTTATCAGGTTCAACAAGTTTGAGCTTTCCTGCCACCTCGTCAAGCGGGACTGAGATTATCTTGTCGTTTTTGAGGGCTACCATATTTCCGAAATTCTTTTTTGCTATCATGTCGGCAGTAGCTGTTCCATAACGTGTTGCAAGAACTCTGTCCATGGGGGAGGGCGAACCTCCTCTCTGTATATATCCAAGTACGGTCTCCCGGGTCTCGAGTCCGGTCATTTCATAGATCCTGTTGCTCAGGTAATGTGCCACAGATCTCTCTTTTCCGGGATTCCTGATACCTTCGGCCACAACAACAATAGAGTATGGTTTCTGCTGTTCTGCTCGTTGCACCAGGTATTCTGCTATCTTATCCTCATTGTAGGGTATTTCAGGGATGATTATTGCATCGCCTCCTCCGGCAATTCCTGCATACAAAGCTATCCATCCGGCATTATGCCCCATAAGCTCTATAAGCATGATCCTCTTATGGGAGTTGGCAGTCGAATGAAGCCTGTCGATAGCTTCTGTTGCAATGTTGACGGCAGAATCGAATCCGAAAGTAAGGTCTGTTCCCCATACATCATTGTCGATGGTTTTGGGAATGCCGACAACATTAAGGCCTTCCTTCGCCAGCAGACTTGCGGTTTTAAGTGTTCCGTTGCCGCCGATGCAAACCAGACAGTCGAGTCCCATCTGGTCGTAATGCTCCTTTATCAGGTCGGGTTTTCTTATCTCATTCTTCTTTTTTCCCTTGCTTTTAAAAGGCTTTTCTCTAGAAGTGCCCAGTATTGTTCCTCCCAGAGTCAGTATGCCGGAGAGGTCTCTCTCGGAAAGTTCCTGGTATTCTTTATTGATAAGCCCGGAAAATCCGTCGCTTATTCCGACAACCTGCATGCCGTAATTCATGATTGCCGTTTTTCCCACACCCCTGATGGCTGCGTTGAGTCCCGGACAATCACCTCCGGCTGTAAGTATACCAATCCTCATACCACCACTTTTCTTTGCCATATTTATTTTATTAAGAATAAACAAATTTAGCTTTTTTTTATTACGACCTCATCTTGCTGCAGCTATTGATTACAGGTAAATTACAGTTCTGTCTGCCTGCTTATAAATCCGGCTTGCTTTAATATGCTTTCGATGAAAAATATATTTTCTAATTTTATAGGGTAAATGGTTTATCAGAATTATATTAAACTTCTGGAGGTAAAGCCTGCCCTTACAGGCTATCTCAGGGAAGCACATGAGATGCTGGATCCTTTTGCCGTTACCGGTGACAAAGCTGTTCATGATGTACGTGTCCTTATGAAAAAGTCACGTGCTGTCCTCAGACTTATTTCAGATCAGACAGATGATGTGTTCTTCAAAAGAAATTATGAGGCTTGCCGTGAGGTTGGCCGCCTTCTTGCTTCCCATCGTGATAGCTCCGTTTACCGTAAGACACTGAAAGACCTGAAAAAGGATCATGGCAGACTATTTGCATCTCTGAAGGACAATGAGCATCTGGCTGCTCTGTCGGTAAATAAGGATGTCAGCAAAGAACAGTTACCTGCAGTTAAAAATGATCTGGCAGCCGCACGTGAACTGATTGGCAAGGCAGGGTACAGACTTCGTTTTCAGAATCTGCAGAATGTTGATCCGCGAATGCTTCTTGCCTCCCTCGACGAAACATATAAGACAGTTGTTCAGAGGTATATGGTTGCCAGAAATAAACCCCGTCCGGGAAATATTCACCTGTTTCGGAAGAAGGCAAAGGATCTGCTTTACCAGCTCTGGATCTTCAGGCCTCTGAATACTTCAGCAGTAAAATCGCTTGAAAAAAAACTGGATACGATGACCAGAAACCTGGGTAAATATAATGATCTGGCTCAGCTTCTTAAAATACTGGAATACAAGCAACCGGGGAAAGTAGATAATATTTACAACGATCAGCTTATTCTCGTTATTCGTGACGCTCAGGATCGCTATCTTTCCAAAGTGTGGCCGGTAGCTTTTAAGATATTTACACCCGGGAAGAAACTTGTCAGTTTATTGAAATTCAAGATACTGATAACCTGATCAGTCAAGGTCAAACCAATCTGAAAATCCTGTACTCTCTTTTTCAGCAAAACTTTGATGATGAAACTCGTTGGTGTGGTTATCATACCTGTATTCTTTCCCCCATTCCTCAGCATTTTCAATAGTTTTCTTTATAGCTGAAATAATATACATAAGTTCATCATTTGTCATGGTCGGATGCAGGGAGAGCCTTATCCATCCGGGTTTGAGTGAAAGATCACCGGCTTCAATCATGTCGGTTATCTCCTGCGATTGCTTCAACCCTACGTCAAGCAGAAAATGTCCATAGGTGCCTGCACAGGAACAGCCACCTCTGGTCTGTATCCCATACCTGTCGTTGAGAAGTTTGGTCAGAAGGTTATGGTGTATGTTGTCGGCATAAAACGAGATTACTCCAAGCCTGTCGCGTATGTTGGATGCCAGGATATGAAGACCTTCAATCTTTTCAAGTTCATTGAAGGCAATGCTTATAAGTTCCTTTTCACGCTGGTGAATTTTATCCGTTCCCATTTTCTCCTTAAGCCTTACTGCGAGGGCTGCCCTTATTCCCTGAAGAAATCCCGGTGTGCCTCCGTCTTCTTTTACTTCAATATCGCTGATATAGCTGTAACCACCCCAGCGGTTCGTCCATTTTACAGTCCCCCCACCCGGAGTATCAGGAGTCTGGTTTTTGTATAATTTCTTACTGAAAATCAGAACGCCCGCACTGCCCGGACCTCCCAGAAATTTATGCGGGGAGAAGAATATTGCATCCAGTTGCCTCATGCTGTCAGCCGGATGCATATCTATGTCTACATAGGGAGCTGAAGCAGCAAAATCGACAAAGCAAAATCCATTGTGCCTGTGCATAATTTCTGCCAGTTCATAGTAGGGGGGGAAATATCCCGTCACATTCGAACATGCAGAAAAAGAGCCGATGAGAAGAGGCCTGTCAGTATATTTTACGATCTCCCGCCTGAGAGAATCAGGATTGACTGACAGATCGGCATTTGGTTCCAGTACCACGACATCTGCCAGGGTCTCGAACCATGAGGTATGATTTGAATGGTGTTCCGTATGAGTGATGAAGACCACAGGCCTGTTTTTGTTTGGTATATCCTTGCATTTCAGGTATTTATCTGTGGTGAAAGCACAATAATGGAGAGCCTGCTCAGGAACCTTAAGTCCGATAATCCGTTGAAGCTTGGCTATAGCCGATGTCATACCTGTCCCTGTGAAGAGCAGGACATCGTCATCACCGGCATTTACGTGTTTTTTTACTATTTTCTGGGCATAATGGTAGGCAGAAGTCATGGCAACACCTGTAGCTGAGGATTCGGAATGTGTGTTGCCAACCATGGCACCTACTTCATCCGATATTATCTTCTCTATAGGGCCATAAAGTCTTCCACTGGCTATCCAGTCGGCATATACCAGCTTCTTTGATCCGTCTGGTGTTATAATTTCCTTGTCCACACCAACGATATTTTTACGGAATCCTTCAAAATATTTTTCCAGGTCCTGCATAGGAATAATATGTTTTTACCTGCCGGTAAAAATAATCATTCCATCCGATCCTGAAACGAAATCCGGAAGATTCCTTTATGTCGCAGCGGGATCGTAACTGTTAAATAATTAACATGTCAGGTGAATATAATATGTGACCCGACACCTCCGGCATGTTCATAAAACTCACCTACTGTAAGGATACCGCTGACATGTTCTGACAGATCCTCTTTTTTAAACTTGAACATATCCATAGCCAGCTTGCAGGCATAAATTTTTCCGCCTCCTGCTGTTATCAGGTCGAGAAATTCACTTACAGGGGGGATGTCAAGTTTTTCCATTTCTCCTTTCATCATCCGGGAAGTGAATGCTTCCATTCCGGGAATTATTCCAAGCAATGTCGGCATCCTCATCCCTCCCGGAAGTCTTAGTGCAGGATTGCCAACGACGGCTGTGTGCAGTTTGTCCATCCTGCTTTTTACTATTGCATCAAGACCGAAGAAGGTAAAAAACAGATTTGTGGTTATGCCTTCCATAACAGCTCCATTGCCCATCACCAGAGTAGCATATACATCTTCGACGGCACCTTTGGCGCATATGATGTTTACTTTTTTAACCGGATTATCCTGTTCCATATTGTCTTTTTTTTTGGGGGTTAGACACAACTTGCAGGCTTTGGTATACCTGCAATTTTAGTAGCTTTTTTAAGAGGGGCACCGGGGAAAAGCTGATAGAATGTTTTTACATCAATGATCCCTGAATGATTAATGCTTCTGATGGAAAGAGCATCGCCGTTGTTATGACGGTTGCGTAAAAATTCAATTACATCAAAATGCTGATCGGTAAGGCTGATACCCTCTTCCTTTGCTATTTCGATCGCGATTTCCCTGGTCCATTGTGACGGGGTGGTGAAATACCCTTCTTCGTTGACATCCACAGTGATGCCTGCATAAGTTTTTTGTGCCATAATATGTCTGATTATTAAATTTTAATATAATTTGTTACTGTTTTGCTGTATTTTTAATAAAAGCCATCAAAAATCCGATACTTCTTTTAACCTCCGGCTTGTTGAGTTCCCTTATCATTTTCCATACCGAATATTCTTCAATATCTTCCGGACTGATATCTCTTAGTGAGACAACAGCACTGTTAATTTTGTTCAATACCTTTGGATCTCCAAGGATCATTATGGTGTCAATTACCGGGATCAGATTTTCTGAAAGGTTTTTAATTTCCTCCATGGAATATCTTGACAACAGATTGTCGAAGGTTTTTCCTATCTGCAGGAATAATTCAAAGTATCCCTTATTTTCCAGTTCGTGGAATTTATGAACACCATCTATCCCAATCTGTTTTATAACAGGAGTTATGTCTTTGGCCAGATCGTTTATACTCTCTATCGTCTCCATAACCATGCCGAGGCTGCGGATATTCCTTATCAACCTGATAGTAAGGCAACGGAGGGCTTCAGTGTCAAGTTCCACACCTGCGTGGTCAAGTTCTGTAACCATATTCCTGAAAGCATCCTTTCCCACTACAGCAAGATCGTCGACGAGGTCATTGACCGCTTCGCGGTTTTGCCTCTGAATCGATATATCTTCCAGGATAAGATCAAGTTTCCTGTTTATCTCATCAATCTGGTTTTGTACCTGTTTTTCTGCCATATCAATCGGTCCTTTTTCCTGCCATAGTCATATGTGTCTCAATAGGCATCTCTTTTCCCTTAAGGAGAATATGCCAGTAAATCCAACGGAAAAGCAACTTTCCGTAATGGTTGATCCTGCTTTCTTTCAGGAGGCTGAATGGTCCCAGGCCGGGGAAAGGGAAATATCCGGGCAATGGTTCTGTGTCGTAGTTGAAATCAATCAGGGCTCCCTTTCCGTGGCCGGTCTCTATGTAGCAGTTGGAATGACCGTCAAATTTGCCCGTGAAAGGTCTGTCCTCGATATAGCACATAAGGTTCTCTGTAAGTATATCAGCCTGGAAGTGAACCACAGATCCTGCTTTTGATGTCGGGAAATTACCTGCATCACCTATTACGAAGATATTGTCCTTTACAACCGACTGAAGAGTGAATTTATCTGCTCTGGCAAATCCAAATTCATCTCCCAGACCACTGTCGAGAATGACAGGATCCCCGCTGTGCAGAGGTATTGTAATAAGACAGTCAAAGGGAATCTCTCTTCCCCCGTAATCCTTTATTACCTTGTTACTGTTGTCAACTTCTGCAAGGAAAAAGTCGGTTACCATTTCGATATTCTTGTTTTCAAGAAGACTGCCCAGTAATTTTGACGACCGGGGTTTTGTAAACGCTCCCGACAGAGGGGTGACGTAGCTTATCTTAACTTTGTCGCGCATTCCTCTTTCCGTAAAGAAGGCATCTGCATAAAAGGAAAACTCAAGAGGAGCAACCGGACATTTGATGGGATTATCAGCAATATTAACCACAAGATTCCCTCCTTCCCATGTCTTAAAAAACCTTGCAAGGGACTCTGCTCCTTCAATTGTGTAGAAATCGAAAATGTTCCTGTACCACAGTTCTCCCTTTAAGCCTGGCGTTTCCTGAGGTATTATCCTTGTGCCGGTTGCAATGATCAGGATATCATACCCCAGAACCTCTCCGTTTTCAAGTACGACCCTGTTGTTGTCGTGGTCGATCTTTACTATCTTCATGTAAACTGCATCGACACCTATGGGAAGAAAATTCTGTTTGGGTTTGGTGACATCATCTCTTTTGTAGTATCCAAAAGGGATAAAAAGGAAGCCCGGCTGGTAATAATGTGTTTTTTCCTGGTCTACAACGGTTATTTTCCATTCATCCCTCGCCAGCTCTTTTCTCATTTTGTTCGCCATGATGGTCCCACCAGTACCGGCACCTAATATCAAAAGCTTTTTCATGTGGATTTAATATTTAATCTATTCGTAATGTGGTGTAACAAACATAAGTTCACTTTGTTCAAAAAAAATAGTGCAACATGATAAATATAAGAAGTCCTTAACATATTTTGTTATAAATTCTGAAAAATGAAAAAATCGTTTATCTTCATCCTCTGAAATTTAACCACTTAAATTATTAGCTATCCTATGAAAAAGATTCTTGCAGTTTCAATAATGCTGGCCTTGTCAGTAATATATCTGTGTGGTCAGGCAAAACCTGTAAAGAAGGATCCTTCAGGTAAATGGAAATTCGAAGCTCCTTATGCTCCTGAAGGCTATACAACCGGAACTATGGACTTTAGTCTGGCCGAAAAGAAATATTCCACGGCAATAATGTTCCCGGGCTCTGACTATAAATTTGCAGGTGAAAGAGTGAAATTCGCCAATGATACTGTATCATTCGTTGTATATCTTGAAGGAGAAGTTATTTCTATCTCCCTTAAGATGGATGACAATGCAAAAATGACCGGAAAGGCAAGTTTCTCCCAGGGTGAGATACCGTTATCGCTTACCCGGCAGCCGGAGAACAAGTAAAAGGTATCTTTATTCTATCAGATGAAAAAAATAATTCTGACAGCGATGTCACTGATACTTATTTCTCCGGTATCAGAGTCTCAGCTGATAAATAAAGAACCGCTCAGCACCCGCATTACAGGTTACGATATTGATGCAAGGCTCGATCCGGAAGAAAAGACAATCGAATGTTCCATGAGCGCATTCTGGGTAAACCAGACTTCTGAAACTGTGCCTGACATTCAGCTTCATCTTTATATGAATGCCTTTAAAAGTAATAAGTCAACTTTTTATAAAGGCACATCAGAATCAAAGGATAAAACAGTATACGGAAGGATTGATATTTCCTCGTTCACACTTGCCGATGGAACAGATATTCTTCCATTGATGACATTTATCAGACCTGATGACGGTAATCCCAACGACAGCACCGTAATACAGATAATTCTGCCTGAACCTGCTGCTCCGGGCGACACAGTAACGGTCAGTATTGATTTCGTGACAAAATTGCCATCAAGGATTCGAAGGACAGGATACAATGGCGATTTTTTCTTTGTTGCGCAATGGTTTCCAAAATTCGGGGTATATGAACCTGCCGGTATGAGATACAGACTAACTGGAGGCTGGAACTGCCACCAGTTCCACGATCATTCCGAGTTTTACTCAAACCATAGCGTCTATAATGTTAAGGCAACAGTTCCGGATAATTTTGTAACCGGTTCGGGAGGCATGGTAATGGACGAGTCGGACTGTAGTGAAGATACAGCATTTAAAACGGTGACATGGCGGGCTGAAGATATAGTTGATTTTGCATGGACGGCATGGCCTGGTTATGCTGTCCATACCGACCAATGGAATCATGTGAATATTACTCTGTTATCACCTCCTGAAAGGGAAGACCAGGTGGAACGTCAGTTCACTGCCGTGAAAAATGCACTTGATTACTTCACTGAAAACACAGGGCCTTATCCATGGCCACATCTGACTTTTGTTGATCCTCCGGCAAAGGGATCAGGTTCAGGCGGGATGGAATATACCACTATCTTTACTTCCACTTCTGCAACCGGATTACCCGAATATATTCACATGCCCGAAATGGTGACAGTCCATGAATTCGGACATGCTTACTTTATGGGAATACTGGCAACGAACGAATTTGAGGATCCCTGGATGGATGAAGGGATAAATTCTTTTTATGAAGCCAGGATCATGGACCATTTCTGGGGAGAGAATTCAGGTATGCTTGATCATCGCTTTCTGAAAGTGTCAGATAAGATCATTGCGCGGTCATCATACGTATATTCCCCTAACCGCCAGGTTATAACCAACAGGGAATATTCATGGAACTATCCCGCCGGAACCTACTCAATGATGTCCTACCACAAGGCTTCGGTTATCCTCTTTACCATGATGGGAATAGTTGGTGAAGAAACTACTGACAATATTTTCAGGGAGTATTACAAAAGATGGGCATTTAAACATCCTGCCCCTCAGGATTTCTTCAATGTTGTAAATGATGTGGTGAAACAGGATCATGGAGACAGGTTCGGACAGGACATGAACTGGTTCTTTGACCAGACACTCTACGGTACCGGCATATGTGACTATAAAGCTGCAGGAATAAGCAATGTGAAACAGGATACATCCCAGAACTTTAACCCAACTACTGATTCACTTTATAATTGTGTGGTGGAGCTTCAAAGACTGGGAGAGATAATGCTTCCCGTTGAGGTTCTGGTACACTTTGACGACGGGAGGGAAGTTATGCAATCGTGGGATGGTAAAGACAGGTACAAATCTCTTTCTCTGCCAAGCAACACCATGGTAAAATGGGTGAAAATAGACCCGGAATATAAGATCCTGATGGACGTGAATTTCGTCAATAACTCATACTCTGATGAACCTGACCGTGTTCCGGTAAGACGTTTTATCAATAAATTCATGTCTTTTCTTCAATTTTTCTCAGCTTCACTGATCTTATAAAACTTATCGGCAATGAAAATATTCAAAGCAATAGCTTCCGGGTTCTGCAGGACTTTGAAAGTATGGAAGGGGATACTTCTGGTTTGGCTTGGATCTCTTCTGACAGTCTCAATAATTGCAATACCCATGAGAAGCTTCATGAAAGCCGGCTTCGGTAAAAGCATGGTAACCGAACGTCTTGCTGATGGTATTGACATGGCAGCCTTCGGTGATCTGGGTGACGCATTCTGGAATATGGCTGCTTCATTTCCTTCATCATTTTTATTACTGATACTGGTCGGATTTATCCTGGGGGCTTTCCTGACGGGAGGAATCTTCGATGCCCTGAAAAGTCCGTTAAGCCGGTTTTCGGGTGCTTCCTTCTTCAGAGCCTGTGCAGCAAATTTCTGGCCATTTCTGGTGATATCATTGTTATGCAGCCTTATTATTCTTTTTCTTGGATTGTTCGTTGTCGCCCTGCCCTTCTCTCTGGTCAGAGGTATGCAGACTCAATCTGAGACCGGACCTGCATCTTTTGTGATGATCTCAGGGTTGATATTCCTGTTAATTGCAGCCATTATGGTAATGGTTGCTGATTATGCCAGGGCGTGGCAGGCTGCCAGCGACAGAAGATCATGCTTCAAAGCTCTCGGATTTGGTTTTTCAAGAACCTTCCGTACCTTTCTGTCATCATTTCCGTTGATTGTATTAATGATTATTATTCAGTTTGTTGCAGGTTTTGTCATCCTCAGGGTGCTGGCAGTATGGAAACCTGATACAGGAGCCGGCGTCTTCCTGCTATTCATTATTTCACAGGTGCTGATTTACCTGAAAACCGGTATAAGGGTATGGAGACAGGGAAGTGTAACTGCACTGAAGGAAATAAACGACAACAAAGCTTTATAAAAAAACTGATAATATTCCGGGGGTTTACTTAATCACAATAGCACAATATCAGTTAATGCATTAGCGGTGTGCAAATCCGGCCTGATCACCGGCTTTGAAACTCACTTCTATACCTGCGTAAAACAATCTGCCGAAATCCGGGTATCCGTTTACGGTGGAATATTTCAGATTGGTAAGGTTCTTTGCTTTAGCGAAAATCCTGACAGGCAATTTCCACTTTGTCGTATAACCTCCGTTAAGGTCAAAGGTTAGGAAATCTCCCAGAGGCTGAGGCCCGTCTTCAGGAGCCACAAACCTGTCATTTTCGAATTCAGAGACATATTTGAAAAAAACATTCAGATCGAAACCCCTGTTCTCCATGTAAAGTCCTCCTCCGGCGATCCAGACAGGATTTTCCCTGTTTGTTACCATTGCGCCGTCTTCTGCCATTTTTGATCTCATGGCTGTGAAATTGAAAAAGGGTCTTATGAAATTAAGAAATTCAGGTGCTGTGAAATCGAATTCCACTCCCAACTGTTGCTGATCGCGGTTAAGATACAGCTCTCTCCTGATGTTGGTTTCTGGATCGAGGTAGGTGGTTCCGCTGAGAGCGATTGCATTCTTCTGGATAACGCTGAAAAGGGTTGTCGTCAATTTTGCTCCCCACGATGTCCTTTTCACGGCTCCCAGATCAAGTTTTAAACGGGTTTCGTTCAGCGGAACTGTCATATCTTCTGTTAGTGTCCCCTGTCTGGGCTTTACCTGCCCTGCTGCCGAATTAAAATGCAGTGAAAGATTTTCGTATATTTCCCATGATGCTCCAAGAGTTCCCTGAACAACAGCCGGCTCCCATTCGTCTTCGACAGGCGTCACTGTTTTGAACTGTGCTCCATCACCCTCTATGTTGAAGGCGCCATAATCACGCAGGTAAGTCTTTGTCCATCTGAATCCCGCATCGAGGGTTACTGATCCAATCCGGTGTTCATCGGTAATGACAGCCGAATATGTCTCAGTATCGCATCTTTTGCCCGTATAAAAACGTTTCCCGTTTGGAGCTATCCACCTGCTGTACAAACCACCGAATCTGATTACATTCGATGATGAAAGAGATAGTGACTGAAGATAATTTACACCAAATTCATAATCTTTTTCACTCGATTCTGTTTCGAGTACTTCATCGTGAAAGAGAGGATTGCGGTGAGCAAAGAATATCTGCAATTCAGAGGATGCTTTTTCTCCCGGGCGGTATCTGGCTTTAATATTTGACAGCACTGCCCTGTAAGGATCGAAGTTTTGAATCATGTTCAGATATTTCGTGCTGGCCGGCGCTTCGGCAAGGCGCATCTCCCTTTCACCATCAAGGTAATAAATACTCGAACTGAAAGTCAGTTTGTTGGTTAACATCCAGTTGAAGCGTCCATACACCGTTGCCATCTGTTCATATGCATGCTTTCCGGCAGGACCTTCTGTTCTGTCAAAACCGGCCCCTGCAGCATAATTGAAATTTTTACCACCATCACCAGCGGAAATATGGGTGTGCAATGTGTTGAACGACCCGTATTCAGATTGTATCCTTGCTTCAAAGTCCTCATATTCACGGGTTTTTACATTTATCAGTCCGGAGAGACCCGACAATCCTGTGAGCAAGGCTGCACTCGATCTGATTACTTCAATTTCTTCAATGTCTGAAGCCTGAAAAAAATACGGAAGTTCCTCAAATTCCTTCTGCCACACTCCGTTTATAGCATAGTCGGGATATGGATATTTTTGACCCCGCACCGAGAAAAATTGTTTCACCTGCCGGCCCCTCGTCTCGGTAAGGCCCCCCGGAAAATAATTCATTGCCTCGATCAGAGTTGAAGCTCCCTGTTTTTTTATATCTGTTTCACTAATGACGTTAATTGCAGGAGCTATAGACTGAGGCTCTCCGGAAGGTTTTTCATGTATCGTTATATACCAGGGCTGAGGAATTATCCTTACTGTATCTATGTCAATAACCTGTCCGGCCAGATTTCCTGAGATCATTAAGAAACAGAAAGAAGCAGTTAACAATCTGACATTATAACATAAGTATCTGAAAAATCCTGAGAATATATTTAGTGGTCCAGACATAGCTAAATCTTTTCGGAAAAATAATACTCTGCCGTAATAATACCAATTCGCAAGTCTGATTTTAACCATCATTAACATCTCATTTTTACAGTATTTTCATTTTTGATTATCTTAGCATCATCTCAGGATTTTATGTCAATCCTTGAAAAATATTCAGAGTGATGAACAGACACCTCATATCAATCTCACTTTTTATACTTACCGGTGTGTCAATGTCAGCCCAGACATTTGACTGGCCTATGTGGCGCTGCGATTATCACCGTTCAGCTTCCACTCCCGAACAGCTGTCCGGCAATCTTTATCTTCAGTGGCAGGCCATCTTCTCACCACGGGAACCTGTATGGGACGATCCACTGAATCAGGATCTGATGCATTTTGACCGGATCTTTGAACCGGTAGTTGCGGAGAACAAGTTATTCCTGGGTTTTAATGACAAGGATAAAGTTGTAGCATATGACCTGCTTACCGGCGACGAGATCTGGCAGTACTATGCTGATGGTCCGGTAAGGCTTCCCATGGCATACAACAAGGGTATATTATATTTTACGGCTGATGACGGATTTTGTTACGCTCTCGACGCTAAATCTGGCAGAAGAGTATGGAGATCCTCCCTTGCGCCTGCCCCCGACAGACTGCTGGGAAACAAACGGCTTATCTCAATGTGGCCGGCCCGAGGAGGCATAGTCATTAAGGACGATGTCGTCTACACGGCAGCAAGTATATTTCCCCTTATGGGGACATATATCTATGCCCTGAATGCGGCAGATGGTTCCGTGGTCTGGAAAAATGAAGCCACAGGCAGCAATTATATCCTTCAGCCCCACAAATCACCAGCCTTCGCCGATGTTGCTCCCCAGGGCCCCTTTGCAATAACGGGCAATACTCTTCTGGTAGCAGGAGGACGTTCTGTTCCAGCTGCCTTCGACCTTGCAACAGGTGAGGAACTTTATTATCAGCTTGCCGCAAGTGGTAAAACAGGAGGAGCATTTACGACCTGCAACGATAAAGTTTTCTTTAACCACCACCGCGATAGAGTTGTCAGTATGTATGGTTCAGGCACCGGCGACAGGATCAAATCTTCAGTCGGGGGCTACCCTGTAATTGATGATGATACAGTATACTTCTCAGGTAAAGGTATCACTGCAGCGATCATTCAGCCCGATTCAACCCTTAAATCAATATGGTCTGTAAACGTACGGGCTGCAAACGACCTGATAAAGGCAGGTAATACATTATTTGCGGCCGACAGTACCGGAATAAGCGCCGTTATACTCAGACCCGGATCAGTACCGGAACTTACATGGAGATACGATACTGACAGGCCAGTTGAGAGGCTCGTGGCAGCAAACGGCAAGCTCGTGGCCGTCTCCTCCGATGGCTCCATAATGGTCTTCGGCGACAGCCGGGTTGATGAAGCTGACATTCATAGAAAAGATGTTATCAGATTAAAAGGCAACTCAAGGGCCGCCAAAAAGATCCTGAGGACGGCTGGCACCACGGAAGGTTATGCTGTGGTTTTCGGTTCAGATGTAAAATTTCTCGAAGGTCTTGTTGCAAACAGCCTCCTTTCAATTGTGGCATATGTCGGTGATCCTGAAGAATTAACTTCACTCCGCAGATATTTTGATGAGAGGGACGTAGAAGCACAGCGCCTCAGCTTCCTGCCTTTTTACCGTGATAACATAGTGCTTCCGAAATATTTTTCATCCCTCACGGTCATTGCTGAGGATTATGGCTTTGATGATGATATGCTGAAAATGCTGTATGAGTCTGCCAGGCCATACGGAGGACTGATAATAACTTCAGAAAGAGGAAGGGTCGCCGGCGTTTTTAAACGACTGGAACTTTCAGGATCGCAGTCTTTGCATGAGAATGGATTTCTGAAGGTTACAAGACCGGGGGCACTAGAGGGTGCTGCAAGCTGGACACATAATTACGGAAATATTGAAAATACTGTAAAATCCGACGACAGGCTGGTCAAAGCTCCACTTGGCATTCTCTGGTTCGGGGGAAATTCAAACATGGATGTTCTTCCGCGTCATGGTCATGGTCCCGGAGAACAGGTCATAGACGGCCGTCTCATAATTGAAGGTGTTAACAGTATCAGTGCCAGGGATGTTTATACCGGAAGGGTTCTCTGGAAACATGAATCAGAAAGACTGATGGACGACTCCTGGATGGTTTTTTATGATGAAACATATGACGAGGAAAACCCTCTCGATCCGAAATACAATCAGGTACATCTGCCGGGTGCCAACGCCCGTGGTACAAATTTCATAGCCACAAGCGAATACGTATACCTCATCGAAGGGAATAAATGTATCCTTCTTGATTTAGTGACAGGAGAAAAAGTCAGGGAATTCTCCACGGGTGACGATGATTCAAAGGAACTGGGTTACATAGGTGTGTGGGAAGACCTGCTGATCCTGGGAAATAATTTTACAGAATATTCCGGACTCGAGAACGATTCAATCCGGATAAAGAATCCTAAATTCACTGATTATGACCTTACTGCAAGCCGTGAACTGATAATTATGAACCGCTTCTCAGGAGAAAAACTCTGGAGTTTGGAATCAAATTTCGGTTTTATCCATAATTCGGTTATAGCCGGTGACGGAATTCTGTTCTGCCTCGACAAGCTTCCCCAGTACCTCGAAACGAAACTCAGAAGAAGGGGAGAACCGATCCCTGAGGGATCACGTCTTTTATATGTAGACATACACACAGGCAGGATCCTTTATGAACAGACTGTAGATGTGTTTGGTACCTGGCTGGGTTATTCAGCTGAACACAGACTACTTCTTCAGGCTACAAGACCTTCGCGTGATATGCTGAACGGAGAGGAGGGAAACAGGATGATAGCCTATAATGTTGATTCAAAAAAGATAATATGGGACAGGGCTGTCAGATATACCAATCCTCCCATTATCCATAACGACAGGATATATACAAACGGAGAAGCATTCTCTCTTCTCACAGGCGATCAGATACTTGAAAAGGATCCCCTGACTGGTGAAGAGCTGAAATGGACTTTCAAACGTGAATATGGCTGTGGAATTGTTGCAGCCAGTGAACACCTGCTTACCTTCCGGTCAGCATCAGCCGGTTTCATGAACCTCGAGACCTTCGAAGGTACCGCAAGCCTCGGCGGATGGAAGCCGGGATGTTCAACAAACCTGATAGCCGCTGACGGGGTACTCAATTCACCTGATTATACACGTACATGCCAGTGCCCGTATCAGAATCAGACGTCACTTGCGTTGATCCACATGCCATGGATGAGTTACTGGACAAACAGCAACTATCGCTGGAACGGCAAAAGAATAAAACAGCTGGGGCTGAATCTGAATGCACCCGGAGACCGCAGAGCTGACAACGATGTACTGTGGTTTGAATATCCCTTTGTGTCAGGAATGAATCCTGAAATAAAGGTATCCATTGACACAAATGAATATTTCACAGTCAGGAAAGAACCTTATACAATAAACTCACGGTCCACTCCATGGATAAGCTCAAGTGCCGTCGGAGGCATCACAACCCTCGAAATAACCCTTTCGGAAGAAGAAGATATTACAGATGCCGTTTATTCCGTGAACCTCTATTTCTCCGAACTTCAGGATATGAAAGAGGGTGAGAGACTTTGTAATGTGGCCATCCAGAACACCAGGGTTCTGGATAATTTTGATATAGTGAAGGAAGCTGGTGGCTGCAATACAGAAGTGGTCAGATCATTTAAAGGAATAAGAGCCGGCAAAACACTAAGAATTGAACTTACTCCCCTTAAAGGTAATACTCTTATTTCAGGAGTGGAAATTATTGAAGAAACACTTGCAGAAACAAGTTCGTTCAGATGAATATGTTATTAATCAGGATATTAACATTGACAGGCCTCATAGGACTGACCTGCACAACCAAAGTCTCGGAATGGGTTCTGCTAAACGAAGCCCCCGAAGACTACCTCCTGGTATGTTACCATACACCACAGACTTCGGGATCACTCCGGCAGCAGAATGAAAATATAGCCGGGGCAGTGAAGGATGCCAATATTAAATTCCGGACAGTCGTGAGAGATAATGCAAAATCTACGTATTATGAGCTCTCTTACAGGAATGTGCCATTTGCAGTTTTCAATAATGCTGATGAACTTAAAGGCTTATCAGTTTCACCGTTAAGAAAGAAGGTCGCAGACGAGATCATGGCGGGAAAGCTATGTGTTATGGTATATCTCAGATCAGGAGACGAAGCTAAAGATAAGCTCCGGTATGAGATACTTAAAGAAGCTGTTGACAATTCTCCCTTCGGCAGTGCCATAACTGTTATGGAACTGGGAAGGAATGACCCGGAAGAATTGCATTTTTCTTCAATGCTGCTTAATGTTGAAGATGATCTTAAAGACCTGAATGAGCCAATGCTCTATGGAGTATTTGGGCGATTCAGAGCTCTTGAACCTCTGGTGGGAAGAGGTATTACAGATGAAAATATTGATCTGATGATCGATTTTCTGACTGCCGATTGCAGCTGCCTGATAAAGGACGACCTGCCCGGTGCAAGCATCCTTTTTACAAATAAATGGGAAAATCCGATGCCGGCCCTCGTGAACAGGATACTCGATGCTGATCCTATTTTATTGCATCACTGAAGATGAAGCAGGACAGCACCTTACAGAACACCATTCAGGAGCGGCCTCTTCCCAAATGGCTGACGGATCAGCGTGATGGTCTGAACCAATATCAGCCGGAAATACTTGAAATGAAGGAAGATAAATCACTCACATTTTCCCTGGCCTTTACCGGTATAATGATTCTGTTTGTGGTCGTGGTACTGTCTGTTTATGTTCTGAGAAAAAGAAGAAAAGACATTGTATGAACCTTTTAAGTCTGGTAATCAAAGAATTGTTCTATCGTAAAGTTAACTCATCAATAATATTGTTAACTGTATTTATTGCCTGTACCGCTTCTGTTGCAATATACTCGCTCAGCAAAGCAAGTGAGAATGAAACCCGGAAAATCATGAGAGAACAGGGCCTGAATCTCTATATTTTTCCCAAAGGCACTGATCTTATTGATTTTTACACTGTAAATAATCTCAGGGTATTTCCGGAGAACTACGTCGATGTTCTTGCTGAATCAAGGACATTTGATGCTGTCAGGCATCTTACAGGGATACTTCAGGTGAAATACCCCGAATGGAAAGATCCGAATGGATCATCGCATCAGATAATGCTGATCGGATACAAGGACGAAGCAATGCAGAGGTTTCTACCACAGCAGGAGATAATGGGAACAGATGTTGAAAAAGGAACTGTTCAGGTAGGTGCACTGCTTTCAAGAAATATACCGGAAGGTATGCCGTTCAGGATCGCAGGCAGTGATGGCAGAATTCATGAATTTGAAATTTCAAAGCGATTGCCCGAAGGTAAAGGAATGACAGATCAGGGCGTTGCTTTTAACCTGTCCGACCTTCAGGCTCTTATTTGCATGGAAGGAAAAATAAATAAGATCGAAGCTCTGGGTTGTGTTTGCCACGACGGCCGGATAAAGAATGCACGAAACCAGGTTCAGTCTGTATTTCCCGACCTTGAAGTGACGGAAATAAGCAGTATTGCAGAGGCCAGGGAAAATCAGCGCCTCATGATGAACAAATATGGCGCTTTTCTGATTCCCTTTGTTGTGCTGTCATGCCTTCTGATAACCGGTCTGCTGTTCTACCAGAACGTATCTGCCAGAAGCAGGGAGACAGGATTACTGAAAGCTCTCGGAACGGATAAAAAGGGTATTCTTTTCCTGTTCCTTTCGAAAGCCTTTATTCTCGGTCTTGCCGGAGGGATAGCCGGTTTCTTCACAGGAAGTGCTCTCGCATGGTATTTTGGGAGCGAGATATTCAGGTTCACTGCAGGTGATATCCGGATCTTATGGAACCTGTTCATATATACCGTTATAATATTCCCTCTTCTATGGATGCTGGCAAGCTGGGTCCCCGCGCTTATCGCTTCACAGACTGATGCTGCCAGGATTCTGAGCGAGGAATGAAAGCTCCGCAAATACAGAAATATTCCTGATTTAATATGTTGGAAATAAGAAATATAACAAAAAAATACACGAAGGGGGAAGATATCTTTATTGCTATTGAAGATGTAAGCTGCGTTCTCGGCAAAGGCGATTTTCTGTCGGTGACAGGGCCTAGCGGTTCGGGTAAGTCGACCCTTCTTAACATCATTGGAGGACTCATCCGTCCCGATGCCGGTACAGTGATGTTTGAGGGAGGGAATGTTTATCAGGGTTCTGAAAAGCAACTCGCACATTACAGAAAGGAGAATATAGGGTTCGTTTTTCAACAGTTTCACCTGTTGCCCTACCTGACACTATTTCAGAATATTAAACTCGGTTGTCACAATCCCTCACAATGCCTCAGAATAGAAGCACTCCTTGAAAAGTGTCTTCTCTCCTCACTGAAAAACAAATTTCCATCTGAACTGAGTGTCGGCGAAAGACAAAGAACTGCCTTCGTCAGAGCAATTATTTCAGAACCGGTTCTCCTTCTTGCTGATGAACCTACTGGAAATCTTGATCCGGATAACAGCAACGTTCTGATGTCTCTGATTCAGGAATTCAACAGCAGCGGAGGAAGTGTAATCGTTGCATCCCATGATCTGCGCATTGCAGAGCTGGCTGACAGACATCTCCGGCTTCAATCAGGAAGGGTTGTAATCCCCTGATCACAGATCATATAAGTATAAATACTATTATTAAATAGGTGTAAAAAGTCTTAGGACCCTTGTATCCTGTGGTTATTTTTGTATTGGTAAAAAAGCAATGTCAACGCTATGACCCGTTACCATGAGCTGTTAAAGCAGGATGTAAGGTTTGAGGAAGGTCTTAAAGCCTGTATGAATTGTGGCGTATGTACAGCCATATGCCCGGCTGCCGAATTCTATGATTATGATCCGCGTAAAATTGTCGACCTGGTACAGTCAGGCAATGATGAAGGGATAGAAAAGCTTCTGCGATCCGAAACCATCTGGTATTGTGGTGAATGCATGTCGTGCAAGACAAGATGCCCAAGGGGAAATACTCCGGCTTTTGTGGTTATGGCCCTGAGAACGCTTTCCCAGAAACTGGGCTTCTTCACGGAATCGGAGAAAGGCCGGCAGCAGTTTGCTATAAAAAGGACTGTCGGAGAGAATATTTTCAGGTACGGATACTGCGTTGCTACATATGCCGTAAGCCCTGAGATGCACCGTGAACAGGGACCCGTGTGGGAATATATAATCGAAAACACGAAAGACATTTATGAAAGGCTGGGCGGTAATATAGATGAACTGGGAGAAGGACCTCTCAGAAAAATACCCGATGACGCCAGAGACGAGCTTAGAAAGATATTCGATGTTACCGGCGGAACCGACCTTTTTGATTCCATAGAAAAGCATTCGAAAATAAAGGCTAAAGAAATGGGACTCACCATCGATGATGAAGGGATTGATAATGAGTATTTCAATGAAGTTTTTAAAGCGAATAACAACAGGCATACACACTAAAGTTAAAAGTTGTCAACGGACATGAAAAGTGAAGGGAAAAAACGAATATGGGCTGACTATCAGAAAGAAATTGCTGATGACCATTTCTTCTATGTAAGATCATGTATAAGACAGAGTTTTTTTCCTGGCTCAGAACAGTTCTTTCTTCATTTTATGAGAGAAGTGCTGGGAAAGGATGTGTATGAGAATCCTTCACATACTTCCTGTACCGGGATCGGTTATCATAGCGATATAGTGCCCCTGCGCACCATAATGGCAGTGGTAGCACGCCACTTTGCGCTTATGAAGGAGTCGGGTTATAAGAATATTGCAATATCCTGCGTCACTTCATTCGGGATATACACAGAGATCCTTGAGACTTGGAAACACTTTCCGAAAGAACTTGAGCAGACAAGGGAAGATCTTTTCAAAGCAACGGGAAGAGAATTTGATATACCGGAGAATGTAGCTCATACCAGCGATATCATTTATAAATTCAGCAATGAGATAGCCTCAAAGGCTAAATATCTTCTTGTAAACAAGCATACCGGATTGCCACTGAACGTGGTAGAACACATTGGTTGCCATTATGCCAAGATGTTCCCGAAACATGGTGTGGGAGGAGCTGAATTTCCGCGTGTGCTGAGCGGGATGATCGAATCATGGGGAGGTAATGTTGTCGATTACCCGGAAAGAAGACACTGCTGCGGTTTCGGTTTCAGGCAGTATCTTGTCCAGGCCAACAGAGGTTATTCAATGTCGAATACAATAAAAAAATTCGCTTCAATGAAGCCTTTTAATCCCGATCTGGTTCTAACCAACTGCCCGGGCTGCACAATGTTCATGGATAAGTGGCAGTATACTGCTAGGGAAATGGAGGGTACAGTGTACGGAAACAATGGAGAAGCAATACCAGTTCTCACTTACGAGGAACTTGCCGGACTGGTGATGGGTTATAATCCATGGGACCTCGGGCTCCAGTTCCATATGGTACAGTCGGAGCCACTCCTCAGAAAAATGGGTGTGGAATTTGACCCCGGTGATAAATTCAGGACTAAGGACGGGAAGCAGATGCCTGTACCGGCAGATCTTATTAATGTCTGAAATGCAACACAGAATAATAGTTATCGGAGCAGGTGCTGCCGGGATGGAAACCGCAGGACAACTTGCCAAAGCCGGATGTTCGGTTACACTTGTGGAAAAGGAAGAGAAAACAGGTGGAAACGTCAGGTCCTGGTATCATCTTTTCCCTGATCATCGCGACAGCGGTGAAGTCATTGGTTATCTCGATTCAATGATTTCAAAGGAGAACATCGACCTTCTTACAGGAACGGTGGTTGAAGGATTGGAAAAGGACCAGGGTCGCTTTGTCCTCAGAACCGGTGACGGCAGGGAACTCGAAGCCGATGCAGTGGTAATCTCAACAGGTTTCGATCTTTTCAGAAGTGAACGCAAGGAAGAATATGGTTACGGAATTTACGACAACGTGATCAGCTCTGCCAATCTTGAGCTGATGTTCCGTAAAGGTGAGGTGTTAAGACACGATGGTGAAATACCGCGCAGGATAGGACTTGTTCATTGTGTGGGTTCCAGGGATGAGAAGGTAGGAAATCCCTATTGCTCAAAACTATGCTGTGTGACAGCTGTAAAGCAGGCTATGGAACTCAGAAAGAAAATAAGCAATGCAAGGATCTATTGCTTTTATATGGATATGAGGATGGGGGGAGCCCTTTATGAGGAGCTTTACAGGGAATCACAGGAACAGTATGGAATAAATTACATAAGGGGAAAAGTTTCGGAAGTAGCGGAAAACATTGACACACGCCTTATTGTCAAGGTCGAAGACACACTTGCCGGAAGACCTCTCAGGATGGAACTCGACATGCTTGTCCTGATGGCAGGGATGGAAATGTCGGAAGGCGGATCCATGCTGGCCCGTAAAGCAGGCCTGAAAACCGGGGAAAACAGGTTTTTTGCTACAGCCGATCATCATTTCGGAAGTAACAAAAGTGAAATTAACGGCATCTTCTATGCCGGGACCTGTACCATGCCCATGAACATCACAGAGACTATTTCCCATGCCAGGGCAGCCGTTGCAGATGTACTGGATTATCTGAATACCATAGGTGCATGAGATGGAAAAATTCGGATTTACAATATTGAAAGCAAGGCATATTAACTACGATGCAAACGACAAAAGTGTTGCGGAATACATATATGAGAGAGAACCCACTTTCAGGGTCTGCATAGAATGTGGCTGTTGTGCTGCAACATGCACAACAGGAAATTTTACCTCATTTAGTCTGAGGGAGATAAATATCCTTTTAAAGAGGGGTGAACTAGACAAAGTGAATGAGAATCTCAAAAAATGTATGCTCTGCGGAAAATGCACACTGGTTTGTCCGAGGGGAGTAAATACCAGGAATGTGATAACCCTGGCCCGTGAGGCTCTGAAAAACAATTTTAAAGATGCAGTTTGATCCATTTATCATACCATTCAACATAGGCCTCTATTTCATTCTGATTTATGCAGTCGTAAGGAGCGTGATATGGTTTCGCGGATTGTCACGTCCCGACAAACTCAGGCTTCAGAGAGGTTTTTTCGGACGGTCATTTGGTCAGAGCATAAGGGAAATATTCATGGAATCCCTTCTTCACAGGAGAATTTTTAAAACCAATCCCAGGCTGGGATATATGCATATGAGCCTGGCTTTTGGCTGGTTCCTTCTTATACTTTTCGGGACTCTTGAAGCTGACATTTTCGGAGAAAGACATCTTAACCCGCCTTACAAGGCTATTTTCTTCAAGTTCTTTCATCCCGATCATGGCAGATCAGGCATAGAAGCCGTTTGGGCATTTATGATGGATTTTATTCTCGCCTTCATATTATCGGGACTGCTACTGGCTATTATAAAAAGAATATGGTCGCGTGTTGTGGGTATGAAAAAAACTACAAGATTGAAACCACTCGACAAGATAGCATTGCTCTCCCTCTGGTCGATATTTCCCAGCCGCCTCCTGGCCGAGAGTTTTACCAGCGGGGCCTACGGAACCGGAAGCTTCCTTACCGGGTCGCTCGGTTCATGGCTCTCTTCATTTCTTCCTGCCCACGAAATGGCATATCCCTTCTGGTGGCTTTATTCCCTGTCTCTAGGCACATTTTTTATCCTTCTGCCTGTAACAAGATATATGCACATCCCCTCGGAACTCTTCCTGATATTTGCGCGTAACTCAGGAATAAGAACGGGCGACAGGGCTGGGGCTTTCACCGAAATGCAGGTATATTCATGCTCATCATGCGGGATTTGTATCGATGTATGTCAGCTAAATTTTTCAACCGGGATAACGAGCATCCAGTCGGCTTATCTTTTAAAAGGTATCCGGAATAATGAAGATGTCAGCGATATTGCATTCAACTGCCTGATGTGTGGCCGCTGCGATCAGAATTGCCCTGTTGGCATCGAACTTACCCCCATCAGGATGATACAGAGAAGGGCAGGAGAGTCAGTCTCAGAGTCAAAGACCCTGTTAAAAAGATACTTTCCGGACAACCCGGTTGCACAGCCACTAAAAACTGAGACGGATCCAGCCTTCGATTTTCTCAAACCTGAAGAACCCCCGAAAGCAGATGTATTATACTTTGCAGGATGCATGACACATCTCACCCCTTCGGTTAAAAATGCAATGATCAGGATCCTTGAGGCTTCGGGGGTGAGGTATGAATTTATAGACAAAGAAGGTGGTGTATGCTGCGGAAGACCGCTTATGCTCGCCGGCCAGACAAAAGAAGCCAGGGAACTCATTAACTACAACTCTGAGCTTATCTGGAAATCCGGAGCTCACACTCTTGTCACCTCATGTCCGATATGCTACAAGGTGTTCAGGGAAAGCTATTACCTCGACGTGGAAGTCCAGCATCATTCCCAGTTCATCAAGGATCTGATTGACGAGGGAATACTGAAGCTGAATTTTATCAGAAAGAGGGTTAATTACCATACACCCTGCGATCTTGGAAGGGGATCAGGTGTCTATGATGAACCGAAAGATGTTTTAAGGCATGTGGTAAGGCTTCAGAAGACAGAAGCCGACGATGAAAATGCTCCATGTTGCGGAGGAAGCCTTGGAAATATGAAGATAAATCATCATCAGCGACATCAGATAGCTGTCGATGCTGCGAAAATGCTTACCGTTAAAAATCCGGATATTCTTGCAACCTCCTGTCCTCTGTGCAAGAAAACCCTTGCTGCCGCGACAAGTACCAGGGTTGCCGATATAGCTGAAATAGTAGCTGATGCAATCGTTCCTGCCGATCCGGTGAAAAGATTTACCGATCCTTTACACAGGATGAAACAACCTGTTACCTGACGCTCTTCACTTTTTTACCTTCAATCCATTTCCTTGCATTCACGAAGGCCTTCATCCAGGGTGTTATTTCGTCGGATCTTCTTTCTGATGGATACCAACCGCACTGCCACGGGAAGAATGCCCTTTCCAGGTGTGGCATAACTGCCAGATGACGTCCATCATCTGAACATAACCCGGCAACATCGTAGTCGGAGCCGTTAGGATTGGCCGGATAGGTATGTGAGGAGTATTTCATGGTAATGTTATACCTTTTTTCGTCGTATGGCAATGAAAATCTGCCTTCTCCATGGGCTACCCATATTCCAAGTTCCATGCCTTCAAGATCACCAAGCATCACAGAGTTACTCTCGGTAATTTTTACACCCAGAAATGCCGACTCAAATTTCTCAGAGCTGTTGTGGAGGAGCCCGGGCATTTTTTTATGACGGGGGTAAATGAGGCCTAATTCAGCCATTAGCTGACATCCGTTGCATACCCCCAGAGAAAGCGTGTCTTTCCTGCGGTAAAATCTTTCAAGAGCCTTATTTGCCCGGGGATTAAACCTGAAAGCTCCTGCCCATCCTTTTGCAGAGCCCAGGACGTCGGAGTTCGAAAAGCCTCCGACAAAAACTATCATGCTTACATCGTCAAGAGTCTCTCTTTCCGTTATCAGGTCGGTCATGTGAACATCCTTTACATCGAAACCTGCCAGATACAGAGCATAAGCCATTTCCCTGTCGCCATTCACTCCTTTTTCCCTTATTATGGCAGCTCCCGTTCCGCTCTTCCTTCTCCTTGAGGGAGAGATTCCAAGCGACCTGAATGTCCCTTTGAAATCCTTAAGTTCATATTTAAGTTCGTGCCGGATATAATTATTGAACCTTGCCTTTGCCATACCCTCACCTGATTGCTTACGGTCAAGAAGATATGAGCTCCTGAACCATGTATCGCGAAGATCGTCGATGTCAAATACACCATTGTAATCTTCGTTTCTAATGAAAAGCTTCCTTTCGTTTATGGGATGACCTAACGCCAGGTATGATATCCCGTTCTCAAGAAGGATCTCTGCAACTTCAGCTTCCTCTTTTACCTGGATCAGTATACCCGGATTCTGGCTGAAAAGAAGTTTAACGGTATCAATGTCGTTAAGTCCAGAGAGGTTAATGGTAAGGCCTCCTGAAGTATTTGAAAAGCACATTTCCAGTAAAGCGGTGAATAAACCACCTGCAGAGATATCGTGGCCTGCAAGAATCTTTTCCTTGATAATGAGATGCTGCACTGTATTAAACACCTCTGCAAAGTATTCAGGGTCCTTCACAGTGGGACTTGAATTTCCGAGCCGGTTGAGAACCTGGGCAAAGCTGCTGCCCCCGGGTTTTTTATCATCACGACTCATGTCGATATAGATGATGCTTGAGTAGGGATCGTTCACGATCACCGGCTCCACAATTTTCCTTATGTCACTAACTTCAGCAGCAGCCGTTATAATCACTGTGCCGGGTGCAAAGACAACCTGTCCGGGATACTTCTGAGTCATGGAAAGACTATCCTTGCCAGTCGGGATGTTGATTCCCAGTGCTGTGGCAAAGTCACCCGCTGCTTTCACGGCTTTGTAGAGCCTTGCATCTTCGCCCGGGTTCCTGCAGGGCCACATCCAGTTAGCCGATAATGAAACACCCCTGAGCCTGTGAGTGAGAGGGGCCCAGATGATGTTGGTAAGCGCTTCGGCGATAGCAAGAACCGAACCGGCTTCAGGATCGATAAGTCCGGCTGCCGGGGCATGCCCCAATGAAGTTGCCATTCCGGCTTTACCTCTGTAATCAAGCGCTATAGCGCCAAGGTTATTAAGAGGAAGCTGAAGTGGTCCGGCACACTGTTGTCTGGCAATCCTTCCCGTTACCGACCGGTCCACTTTGTTGGTGAGCCAGTCTTTGCATGCAACTTCTTCCAGTTGCAGCACCATAGAGATGTAATCATGTATCCTGTCCTGCGAATATTCAACCTTTTCCCATTTAACCGGAATCGATTTATCGGTCATTATTGTCCTTGGAGGCTTTCCGAAAAGAGCTTCAAGTTTAAGATCAATGGGTTTTTCTTCCGTGACGGGATTTAGGAAAGTGAACTGGTGGTCGCCTGTTATGTTTCCGACGACGTATATCGGAGCTCTCTCTCTTTCAGCTATTTGCCGGAGTTTTTTCACTGAAGCACTGTTCAGCACAAGTCCCATCCTTTCCTGTGATTCATTACCGATCAATTCTTTTGAAGAGAGAGTGGGATCTCCAACAGGAAGTTTACTGATATCAATCGAGCCTCCTGTGGCTTCAACCAGTTCAGAAAGACAATTGAGATGACCTCCTGCCCCGTGGTCGTGAATTGAAATGACAGGATTCGACTCCATTTCACAAAGAGCCCTTATAGCATTGTACACTCTCTTCTGCATCTCCGGGTTGGCACGCTGCACGGCGTTTAGTTCTATCGCACTGTCGAATTTTCCTGTATCGACAGATGATACTGCACCTCCGCCCATTCCTATCCTGTAATTATCGCCTCCCAGAAGGACTATAAGATCTCCCTTTACAGGAACTGATTTTGCACTGTCTTTTTTCTTTCCGGAACCTATGCCGCCTGCAAGCATTATCACCTTATCGAAACCGTAGTTCCTGTCATTTTCAAAGTGTTCAAATGTCAGCAGCGATCCGCAAATAAGTGGCTGTCCGAACTTATTCCCGAAATCGCTGGCCCCGTTCGATGCCTTTATAAGGATGTCTTCGGGAGTCTGGTAAAGCCATGGTCTTGCATCAGTATTCAGCTCCCATGGTCTTCCATTATCGGGTCGTGGATATGAGGTCATATATACTGCAGTCCCGGCTACAGGAAAGGCTCCTTTGCCTCCGGCGATGCGATCCCTTATTTCACCTCCCGTGCCTGTTGAAGCCCCGTTGAAGGGTTCAACAGTTGTAGGAAAATTATGTGTTTCGGCTTTAAGTGAAAGGACCGATTCGAAGGTCCTGACGTTAAAATAATCCGGCTTATCCTGTGTTGCAGGAGCAAACTGCTCGGCAGAGGGTCCCTGAATAAATGCGCAGTTATCTTTATAGGCCGACACAACTTTGTTTGGATGCCTCAGGGTGGTGTTTTTTATTATTTCAAACAGTGAATATGGCTGTTCCTTACCGTCGATAATGAAAGTGCCGTTAAAAATTTTATGCCTGCAGTGTTCAGAGTTAACCTGCGAAAATCCGAATACCTCACTGTCGGTTAGTTTTCTTCCGATCTTTTGCGAGAGATCTTCAAGATAGGCTATTTCTTCAGTGTTCAGGGCAAGACCTTCCTTTTCATTGTACTCACTGATATCATCGATCATTATAACAGGTTCAGGTTCCCTGTCGACAGTGAAGAGATTCTGATCAAGCCCTTCGTATAACGACTGGAGCATCGGATCGTGATGAGTGGTTTCCGTGGCAGGAAAAAACTCCTCGATTCTGGCTATCCCTCTTATTCCCATGTTCTGGGTAATCTCAACAGCATTTGTGCTCCAGGGAGTGATCATTTCCTTTCGTGGTCCAATGAACCGGCCTGTTATACTGGTCTTTGCCAGCGATCTTGCATTTCCGAAGAGCCAGTTAAGTTTTTCGTAATCTTTTGCAGAAAGATTGCGATCGGCTCCCGCAGCAATTATGTTTTCTGATGCGGTTTTAAAGAAGAATATCATCTGTTGAGGTTTACAAATACTTTAAACAGTTGCTTGTAGCTATTTCTATTTATTACTTAAGGCCGCTTCTTTCCAGAAAGGCTTCCTGGGAAGGTTTCCTTCCTCTGAATTTAATATACAGGTTCATAGGCTTTTCAGAGCCTCCCTTTTCAAGTATATTATGTCTGAAAGATTCAGCTGTTTCAGTATCGAAGATCCCTTTTTCCCTGAAAAGGCTGAAAGCATCGGCATCAAGTACTTCAGCCCATTTATATCCATAATATCCGGCGGCATAACCTCCTCCGAAAATATGTCCGAATGAAACACTCATGTTTGATCCTTCAACGTGAGGAAAGAGTTCCGTTCCTGACAGAGCTTCAGATTCAAGTTTTTCAGGTTCCTGGTCAAAAGCACCTGTAATGGTATGCCATGCCATATCCAGAAAGGCAAAACCAATTTGCCTGTTGCATGCATATCCTTCGTTGAAGGTCGAGGAAGCCTTTATCTTATCAATAAGTTCATCACTGATGGGTTCCCCGGTCTTGTAATGGACGGCCCATTCCGAAAGCCACTCCTTTTCAAATGCATAATTCTCCATGAATTGTGAGGGAAGCTCAACGAAATCACGTGCCACATTTGTTCCCGACAGGCTGACGAACCGGCATTTGCTAAGCATTCCATGCAGAGCATGTCCGAATTCATGCAGAAATGTCGTCAGCTCACTGAATGACAGGAGGGAGGGTTTCGTTTCTCCCGGCCGGGTAAAATTTGTTACGACAGACACCTGAGGCCGGATGTCTGAACCATTGATGATCTTCTGTTCCCTGAAATTAGTCATCCATGCACCTCCGCTTTTTCCGGGTCTGGGGAAATAATCGATATACAGTATCGCAAGCAGACGACCGTTATCCTCATCATGTACTCTCCATCTTTTCACCTCATGATGATAAGCCTGTATGGTATGATCTTCAACGAAACCGATATTGTATAAGCGTGATGCAAGGCTGAAGACTGCCTTCTCCACATTGTCAAGCGAAAAATAAGGTTTCAGGACCTCGTCATCGATATCGAATTCAGCCTTTTGTAATTTTTCAGAGTAATAAGCCCAATCCCATTTTTCAAGTTCACCCCGATGTCCGGTTTTGAGAGCGAATTCCCTTACAGCGTTATAATCCTTTTGTGCAGCAGGTTTTGCTGCTGCGTAAAGGTTCTGAAGAAAAGACATTACGTCGGAAGTATTCTCAGCCATCCGGTCACTTAAAGCTACCTCGGCGTAGGAATTGAAGCCCAGGATAACAGCCATTTCAAGTCTCAGGTTTGCTATCCTGCAGGCAAGTTCACGATTATCATGGTCGTCATTATGGTAGGCTCTCGAGGAAAAAGCTCTGAACATCTTTTCCCTAAGCTTTCTGTTGTCGGAATACTTCATGAACGGAACAAAACTTGGAGAATGAAGTGTGAATACCCATCCTTTTTTCCCTCTTCCTTTAGCTTCTGCGGCAGCAGCTTCAATCACTCCTTCAGGAAGGCCTGCCAGGTCGTCCCTGCTGGTAAGATGTAATTCGTACAGGTTGGTGTCTTCGAGAATGTTCTCCTCGAATCTGACCGATAACCGGGAAAGTTCCTCAGATATTTCCCGGAATCTTTTCTTTTTCGAATCTTCAAGACCTGCACCTCCCAGTATGAAGTTCCTGTACTGTTTTTCGAGAAGCAACAATTCTTCGGTGTCAGGAACTGATGAATGACGTGATTCATAAACGGCGCTTACTCTCCTGAAGAGTTTGTCATTCATGGTAATATCATTGGAAAAGCGCGCCAGAAGAGGAGATACGTGCTGTGCTACAGCCTGTAGTTCCTTGCTGGTTTCAGCATTATTGAGGTTGAAAAGCACGGCTGTGATATTACCGAGTATTTCCCCTGTGTTGTCGAGTGCTTCGACAGTATTATGAAAATCAGGAGGTTCAGGGTCCGACGCTATTGCCTCAACCTGCAGTGCTGCTGCTTTTATAGCTTCTTCCACTGCAGGAATGAAATGTGATATCTTAATCAGGTCAAAGGGAGGTGTGCCGTAAGGAGTATCCCATGTCTGTAACAGAGGGTTATTCATAATTCTGTATATTGACCTGTCTTTTACAATATATGACTCAGAATTCTCTGTTAAAAAGAATCCCGGGCAGTTTCAGGTGTATCTTCAGAAGGGAAGATCGCTCAGCTCATCGTTGTCGGGCGGGATATCTTCAAGCTGACGGCCGGGTATCACATTTTCTTCCGGAACCTGACCGGTGACTCTTTCAATCTTCCATGCATCGAGGTTGGTGAAATAGTTCACCTTCCCATCGCGCTCCCACCTGTTACCCTTCAGGTTGAACCAGATCCTTACGTCTTCGTTCAGAAACGATTCATTTATCAGATCACATTTATCCTGAACGAGCTGAAACTTGATATAATCGATAAAAACAGCAGACCCTCCCGACTCTTTTTTTTCGATGACGAATTCACGTTTCCGGAATTTGTCACTTACCTGGTTAACAGGCATTATTTCAATTATTCTGCCGGTAATTTCAAATGCCATTTTTTTCAGTCTTCGTTTATAATTATTTTTTCAATTTTGTCGCCCTGACGGATAAGGTCGATAACTTCGACCCCTTCGTATACCTTTCCGAAACAAGTGTGCTGCCTGTCAAGGTGTTTGGTATTGGAACGGCTGTGGCAGATAAAGAACTGTGATCCACCGGTATTCCTTCCTGCGTGAGCCATAGACAAAACTCCCCTGTCATGGTACTGGTTGGCACCGGTAAGTTCACAGTTGATCCTGTAGCCCGGGCCCCCTGTTCCGATCCTGGGATCAGCCATGTCTTTTGAAAAGGGGCATCCTCCCTGTATTACGAAATCGGGTATCACCCTGTGAAATGCAAGTCCGTCGTAAAATCCCTTTTTTGCCAGCGAAACGAAGTTGTCAACAGTAGCAGGGGCGTCATCCTCATAGAAGTTCACCTTCATGACACCCTTGCCGGTATGTATTTCAGCGTTTCTCATCACTGGATAATATCGAGAAGTTCAACATCAAAGATAAGTGTTGAGAAAGGCCTGATAGCTTCACCGGCGCCTCTTGAGCCATAAGCAAGGTCTGCTGGCAGGTAGATCATGAATTTGGAACCTACAGGCATAAGCTGCAGAGCTTCAGTCCAGCCCGGGATAACATTGGCAAGCGGAAACTCAGCCGGTTCTCCATCCCTTGATGTGTCGAATTCAGTTCCGTCGATAAGTGTTCCTGTGTAATGTACCCTGACAGTGCTGAGAGCTGATGGTTTTTGTCCGCTGCCCATCTTTACCACTTCATACTGAAGACCGCTGGCTGTAACCTGAACGCCTTCCTTTTCCTTGTTTTTTTCCAGGAAAAGAGTATTCTCCTCTATATAATCCTTGTAAAGCACCTTGTTTGCTTCAGCTTCTTTTTCAGCTCTTTCTGCTTCACGTATATTGATGAAGTCCATAATAATCGATCTGGCTTCCTCCTCGGTCATCTCCGACTTCTGTTCCTGTCCGTCCATCATTGCCTTTGCTACCAGAACTGGATTCAGCTCCAGACTATCTGTACTGAGTGAGCCATAATAAAAGACTCCGAAAGCGTATGATAGTGAGTCCATATTGCTTTTCATCTTAGCGCCCTGTATTGCATTGTTTGCACATGATCCAAGCATCATGGACATTACAGCAGTAATTACGATAATTCCCTTGATTTTCATAATGATTATTTTAATTTTAAATTTCCGCAAAGATAATACTTTGAGGTCACTAAAAAACAGTTACGATTTTTTTTTCAGATTTTGACGGCGCGCATCATATGACGCTTGCCCGGAGGCCCCGGAAGCATTTCCGGAATGAATCCGACTGCCCTGAGGATTCGCTTAACCTCACCCTTGCAGGAATAGGTTACCAGTATCCCTCCTGAGGATGTTACGGCAGCAATCTTTTCGAAAATTTCCCTGCTCCACATATCCGGCTGTTTGTCGGGCCCGAAAGCATCAAAATAAATCAGGTCGAAACTACCTTCCAGGGCTTCGGTGAGTAAATCGGCTTTCTTTTTGAGAAGATTGAAGTTTTTACAAATCGAAGTCATCTTTCCCCAGGACGCCATTCTAATAGCATCTGCTAACTGGGTCCCATTTGCGCCTGTATAATGCCTGTGATTCAATAACTTCATAACTTCATCATCAAGAGGGTATTTTTCAACCGCAGTATAGAAAACCTCTCTTGATCCTTCCAGGCTTCTTGCAGCAGTCAGAAGGGCATTGAGTCCGGTGCCGAAACCGACCTCGAAAATATTGACAGGATCAGCCTTGCAGGTGTCGAATCCGGCTTTCAGAAAGATGTGCTCCGACTCCTGCACAGCGCCGTGTACAGAATGATAATGCTCATTTATCTCAGGCAGGTAAATTGTGTGCGATCCGTCGGAGGTTACGATGATGCCGGGCATAGGTTTAAGGATTTCGGATTTCGGATTGTGGATTTCGGATTGAGGATTATATTTTAATACCCAGAACAAGGACGTCATCGACCTGTTCATACCCGTCTTTCCATTCTTCAAAAGACCTTTCAAGTATCGACTTCTGTTCAGGCATTGGCAGAGTATGGTTTTTCAGGAGTAGTTCCTGGAATGGCTTATACATGAATTTTCTGCCTTTGGGACCTCCGAACTGGTCAGCATAACCATCAGAGAACATGTACAGATAATCTCCGGTTTCTATTTTAATATTTTTGTTTGTAAAAGGTGTGAACGAAATGAAGTGTATCCCGATCGGCATGTGATCGGCCTGGAATTTTTGCAAAGCTCCTCCTCTTATGAGGTACAGAGGATTATTGGCTCCGGCATAATCAAGCCTTCCTGCCTGACGGTCGATGATAACAAGTGAAATATCCATACCGTCGCGTGTTTCTCCTGCCGTGCCTTTCTGCCTCAGTGTGTTAATTATCTCTTCTCTCAGTAAGTTCAGTATCGTTGCAGCATTGCCTGTTTCTTTCGTGTTTATTATCTCTTCAAGAAATGCATGTCCCAGCATGCTCATGAATGCTCCTGGTACTCCATGCCCGGTGCAATCGGCTGCAGCCAGATACAATCTTCCATTCTTATTCGCTCCCCAGTAGAAGTCACCGCTCACAATATCTTTAGGTTTGAAGAGAATAAAATTCTCGATTCCCCAGTTGTCGATGAAGTCGGGCGGCGGAAGCACAGCTGTCTGTATCCTTCTGGCATACTGAATACTGTCGGTGATGGACAGATTTTTCTGTTCAATGATCTCCTTCTGTCGTATGACTTCAGCATTTGTCATTTCAAGGTCAGAATTTATTAACTCTATCTGCCTCTTGCTTTCTGCCAGTTTCAGGTTCTTTTTACGGGTTGAGATGAGACCGAAGAGTATCATAACTGCAACTATGACCATCAGGATTACGAGAAAGATAGCCATATTTCTTATCTGCCTGGCCTTGCGGGCATTTTCTTCCTCCTGCTTTCTCTGCGTTTCGAGGAGCTGGTTCTCGGTTCTAAGCAGCCGTTCCTGTTCAGCGATCCTGTCAATCTCAAGTTGCTGAATCCTTGCTTCCTGTTCCAGAGATATCACTCTCGCCTGGTTTTCCCTGGCAATATTCTTCTCTCTTTCAAGGAGCAGGGACTGGGAGATCCTTTCTCTTTCAAGACTGTCCAGTTCTTTTTCCTTTATAAGCAGGTTTATTTCATTTTCTCTTCTCTCAGCTTCTGCCCTCAGGTTTTTCAATTCCAGGTCCCTGATCTCTTCCTCGGCAAGTTCATTTTTTATTCTTGATTCAATTGCCTCATATTCAGCAATTCTGTCTTCATTGTATCTTTCCGCAAGCCTTCTTTCATAGTTGAGCGAATCGCGCAGATTCAGATATTTTTCGTAATACTGGAGAGCCTTGATATAATCGTTGCCGTCTTCCAGAACATCAGAATAATCGTGGTAGCACAGGTACAGGGCGTCTGAATTTCCTGACTTCAATGCTGATTCTATGCAACTTATGCAATATACTTCAGCGTGATAATTATCACCTTTTTTGAAGTAGACATTAGCCATGATCCTTTGGATTCTGGCAGCCTCAGCTGTTCTGTCTGCGGCCGTTGCATGCCGGAGGGCTTTGCTGAAGCATTCAAGCATTTCTATCTCATTTCCGGCATTCTGATAGCAAATGGCGATATTCGACCAGGCTTCTGTCAGGAAATGATCATCGGTGCCGCCTCTTTGAGAAATTTCGATTGCTTCTGAGATCAGTTCTATTGCCTTACCGGTCTCCTGCTTTCTGAAGTATAATATACCTGCCTGGTTATATGCTGAAGCCAGCTCGCGGGTGTTGTTCTCCGGTGTATAGAAAGCAATCATGTGTTCATACTGTGCCAGAGCCCTGTCGTGATATCCCAGCTGTGAATAGAGTATACCCAGTTGTCCGCGGCAGCGCATAGATGCCTGGTCATCGCCTGTTTTTTCAAGGATGGTAACAGCTCTTTCATACCAGATTGATGACACTGAGTCGAGCATAAGGTTGAAGTACGAAAGTCCTGCTTTTTCGTATAGATCTGACAGGATTATCTCTTCATCTTTTGCTGTTTTTTGTGAAGCCTGTTCATAATAAAGTGCAGCCTTTTTATAGATACCCAGTTCAAAGTAGTCATCAGCAATAGTTTTGAGTACTTCAGCTTCCATGGCTGTCTGACCCAGTTTCCTGTATTCTTCTCCGGCTTTAAGGTTTTTTCGTAATGTAATTTCCCACTCTTCCGGGAGATCATCCTGCATAGCGGTAATAATGCCCGGGCTGGCCATACCCGATGCCTGTAATGACAAAATTATCAATAATATGGTCAGTAATTTTCTAACCATCAGTTAAGGGTGTATGTCAAACCCAGGCTGATACTTCTTCCTGTCTGGGGATTATAGGTAAGCGCACTCTTCATTCCAGAGTAGGCAGGGCCTCCATATTTTTCATCAAAAATATTGTTGATCTTTATAAAGCCGTTTAGATTGGCTCCGATCCTGTAGCTGGCAACAAAGTCCATACAGTAGTAACCATCATAATCCTGAATGATGTCTTCGTAAATTTCCTTGATAGGCATCAGAACCCTTAACCAGCTCGATTCCCAGTTACTGGTTATCTGAAAATAGAGGTTCTTCAAAGGCTCGGCCGAGATTTTCAGCTGTCCGTAATGATTGGGATTGAGGCTCAGGTTGCTTATATAGTCGGTTGCAATTTCCAGTATGTCGGGGCGTTTATCACTGTACATGGCCAGTGTTAAACTGAGTTCAAGGTCAAGACGGATCCTTTTTATGAGGTCATCTTTCCTGAATGTGCTTTGGATACCGAATAATCTTGATGCTGATTCACTGCTGTTGTCCCTTATGAGCACACTGTCAGTTTCAGGTGTGATTACAGCCACAGGAAGGCCGAATGTGTTCACCGGCCTGTACATTTCGACGATGGGGTCAGTTACCACATTGTAATAGAATGAGATATTGGTATGAAGGCCTCTTCTTGAATTACGGATAAGCCCTGCTTCAACCGACATGAATGTCTCCGGTTTCAGTCCGGGATTGGGGACAGCGAGATATATCAGGCTGTCGAGAGCTTTTCCGGTTTTGTAGGCAATCGACTGCCAGGCCATTGATGGAGGAGGGGCTTTATAGGCGAAGCCCACCGATCCCCTGAAGCTGGTCTTCGGGTTCATAATAAATAATCCTGCCAGACGGGGGCTGATACTGACTCCGTACATAGAATTGTTATCAATCCTTATTCCGCCCATGAACCTGAATCTGTTAAGCGAATAGTATGCCTGGGCAAAGGCTGATACGTTATGGTAGACGATAGGGTTTATTCCGAAGTTATTGGAAAGAGTGTCGTACAAACCTGCTTTGGTACTGAAGAAACTGTAGTCGTCCTGGTCGAAGGGTGCATCCAGGAAATTTGTCTGCGGCAGGGTCCCCGAATACTGGTAAGTAATACCTGACATAATTTCGAGTTCAGGTCCGGGCATGATCGTGAGCAGTTGCTCGAACAGAAGATCCCTGCCGGCAGCATACCTGTATACCTTGTCGGTGTAATCGATAAAAGTTATCCCCATGTTTGAATTATTGTCCATCTTGTAGACAAGGCTGGTGATATTGGTTGTGGTGGAGAATTTCGGCGACCATTCATGATTGTAGCTGATAGCTGTCGAACGAATGTTTTCTCCCCAGAAATTCTGAGGATTGTTATATTTGAACAGATATGGCGATTGTCCGAGAGAACTGTGTGTCCTTCTGTACATGTTGTTGTATGACAATGATATACCTTTGAATTTAAGATGCAGGCCGAGGTTATTGCCTTCTGCAGGAAGCTCTTCGACAAGAGGAGAGATAAGGCTGCCTTCATAATTAACCGGGTAATTTTCGCTGACAAATTCCGCAGGGCTTATTCCTTCTGACAGAAGGAGTGTTTCAGTTATGTCAATTGCTTTGTATGATGTTCCCCCTATTGAAAAGGCTGTGCCCTTTTCATGCAGGTACTGCAAAGGATTGTATATCTTATCGTAGCCTTCAACTACATTCAGGTCGCTCACTTCATTCAATCCTCCGTAGAAAGTATATTGAAGTATGTTTTTGTATTTCCCCGTTTTTCCTCCCACCATAAAACTTCCGTTTCTGTATTCACTGAGGCCCAGTCCGAGGTCTGCCATTACGAAAGTACCTTTTTCGGCTTCGCGGGTGATTATGTTTATTACGCCTGATACTGCGTCGGCACCGTATATGGCAGCAGCAGGGCCGTATATTATCTCGATCCTTTCTGCCTGGCGTATTGGTAACTGAGGGCCTACGGGCATTCCTGTGACTCCTCCGGGTTTAACCGGTAGCCCGTTTACAAGTATCATGGTGTACATATTACCGATAAGTCCCCTCAGCTTGAAGCTCTCCCCGAATTCTCCGTTGCCGGGCTGGGAAACAAGCATGCCGGGAAGGCTTTTTACCACATCGGTCAGGGAGATGTAATGATTGCGAAGGATCTCCTCCCTGGTCACGACAAAGATCGTGATGGGCAGCTCTCCTATTTTTTTTGAACTGCGGCTTGCTGAAATGACATTCATTTCAATCGTGTCTTCAACAAAGAGCAGATCGGAGGCTTCAAGCTTCTGTGGACCGTATCTGTTGGTATTTTCAGACTGCTGGCCCTGCAGGCTCAGAAATCCTGAAAGCAATAACGCAAATATCGAAATCCTTGATCTCATCCCCGGGAAAACAACATTAAAAATATGAAAAATATGCTTAACCAGTGTATTTAAGTTAATCTGAAGGGTATATTTCATTTTTCACTTCTTATGCTTATTTTTAGCGTCACAAAGAATTGTAATATTAATGATATAATCCGTCATGAAAAACAAACAGTCCAGAAGAGAATTCATAAAAGTGACAGCTGCCGGTGCACTGGGCGCAGCTTTTCTGTCAGGTTATGGTTGTAAGGAGAAGGCATCTCAATATTTAGGGCTGCAGCTTTACACTATCAGAGATGCTATGACAGCTGATCCTTTGGGTGCCCTGAAGCTTGTTGCTGATACCGGATACAGTTTTATTGAGCTTGCTGATTATGCAAACAGAAAATTCTATAATTATTATCCTGCAGAATTCCTGAAGATCGTTAGTGATCTTGGAATGGACATAATTGCCAGCCACACCCAGGTTGAGGGAGTGGGGGTGACTCTTGACAATGCGAGGATTATGGCTGAAGATCATGCAAAAATTGGCGTAAAGTACTGTCTGCAGCCCTGGATAGTTGAGGAAATGAGGACTTCGATTGCCAGTTACCAGAGGATGGCAGAGAACTGGAACAGGATAGGGGAGGTCATGAAGGAATTTGGTATTCAGTTCGGTTATCATAATCATAATTTTGAATTTGCCACCGTAGAAGGGAAGATCCCTTATTTTGATGTTATGCTTGCAGAACTTGACAGGGATCTTGTAACTATGGAGCTGGATGTATTCTGGACAAGCAAGGCTGGGCACAATCCTGTCGACCTGATCAATAAATATCCCGGAAGATTTCAGCTTCTGCATCTCAAGGACATGTATACACGCGAAGCGCCCTTTTATGAAGTTATCAAGACTGACATCGCACCTGTGGGAGAAGGAGTTATCGACTTCAGGGAAATACTTGCAGCAAGTGGCACTGCCGGGATGAAATATATGATAGTGGAGCAGGATGAAAGCAGGACGAATACTATTCTTGAAGATATTAAAACCAGCTACACTAATCTTACCACAAAAATACTGGTTTGATTCCGGGTCATTTTTGTTGAATAGATATTACAGGGCTGATCTTTGAAGGCTGCCTCTTCATTTACCAGTTTGAATCGTACCACGACCTGACATCGGTAACCACCATTCCGGCATTCCTGGCAGCCTCAATGCCCAGGTCGCCGTCTTCAAAGACTTCAATAACGGAAGGATCCACGTTCATGAGTTCCGCACATCTCAGAAATGTTTCGGGATGTGGTTTGAAATTGGTGACATCATTCGCCGTAACGATTATATCAAAATATTTCAGTAAGCCGGTTATCTCAAGGGTTCTGATCACGGCATTCCTGTGACCTCCGGTGCCGACAGCCATGGGCAGAATACCGTGATACTTGTTTACGATGTCAGCAACAGGGCCTATTGGTTTTACATTATGCTGCACATTGTAATATTGTTCCAGTTTTTCCTCAATTATCTGTTCGGCTGTTACCTTGCCTTCAAGTCCGCAGCTCTTTACTATTTCGGATGCTATAATCCACCCCGGGCTCCCGGTATGTTTCCGTAAAAATGCCGGATCAATATCTGCTCCGTATTTCATGCAGGCTTTCTTCCACCCGTCAAAATGATATGGCATTGTGTCGGCAAGGGTGCCGTCGAGATCAAAGATCAAACCTTTTATTCCCGGTTTTATGTCGTATTTCATGATAATGATAAAGGGTGCAAAGATATAAAAAAAAGAGGCCGTTGATGAGACGGCCTCCAAAACGAATGATCATAATGTTTACTTCTTATATTGAGCCAGATACTCTTTCACCTGGCGGTAAACATTCTCAGCGGTGAAGCCAAATTTTTCATCCAGAACCTTGTAGGGAGCCGAGTATCCAAAGCCCGGTACTCCCCATACTTTACCTGCAGGACCTGCAAGCCCCTGAAGAGTAACAGGCAGTCCGGCCGTAAGCCCGAAAACAGGTATCCCCCCGGGGATGACGGTCTCACGGTACTCCTCCTTTTGAAGCCTGAACAGCCCTTCGGAAGGAGCTGAGACGATTCTTATTTTAAGGCCTTCATTTTTGAGAAGCGCGGCTCCTTCAAAAAGAGTGGCAACCTCAGATCCGCTGGCAATAAGAATTATGTCGGGCTTTCCGTTACAGTCTTCCACAATATATGCTCCTCCTGACATACTTAATGCATCAGAATACCGGCTGCTCCCTGACGGTGGCAGATCTTTTATGTTCTGACGCGAGAGAATAAGTGCTGTGGGAGTTTTCCTGTTTTCCAGTGCCAGTTTCCACGCAACTGTCGTTTCAGCAGAGTCGGCAGGACGCAGTACAAGGATACTGTTATCTCCGTGGTGGTTCTTAAGATGTTCCATCAGTCTTATCTGGGCTTCCTGTTCGACGGGCTGATGTGTGGGGCCATCTTCACCGACCCTGAAGGCATCATGAGTCCAGATATAGATTACCGGCAGTTCCATCAGACAAGCCATCCTGACAGCCGGTTTCATGTAGTCGGAGAACACGAAAAAAGTTCCGCAAGCTGGAATAACGCCGCCGTGAAGAGCTATCCCGTTCATAACCGCAGCCATGGTCAACTCCGCCACACCTGCCTGAAGGAAAGCGCCTGAGAAATCTCCTTTTTGAAAAGCTTTTGTGTTTTTCAGGAATCCGTCAGTCTTATCGGAATTTGAAAGGTCGGCCGATGCCACTATCATGTTTTCAACATTCTTTGCAAGCGCTGCAAGAACGGCCGATGAAGCAGCCCTGGTAGCCGATCCTTCCTTCTGTGGGATACTTTCGAAATCTATATCAGGGATTCTTCCCGAGTAGAACATTGTCAGTTTTTTATCCAGATCGCTGTT